>Ga0307507_10001246_pt1 | contig 56944 bp, 29 predicted proteins | sample 7_EM_MG_FD_207223 | JGI IMG/M metagenome (GOLD analysis project Ga0307507, IMG submission 207223) | Populus trichocarpa ectomycorrhiza microbial communities from riparian zone in the Pacific Northwest, United States - 7_EM | ecosystem: Host-associated > Plants > Roots > Unclassified | place... | reverse complement strand
GAAGAATAGCAGCGCCGCTCGATATTTTATGCGGTCCTTAAGTCACGTGACTCGCGTCTACCATAATCCACGTCTGCCAAGATCCACCGTTTTCCACCAGCGCCGTAACACCTTTATAAATACTGCCTGTGCAATTAACGTTGCCAAGTTTCTAAATATAAAAGCCACCCTACTAGAGAAGCCTATCTAGGTAAAAGGCTATAACAGCTAAGCTGGTAAGCCGGTTACCTACGTCCTAAAGTTATATATCTCCCTAAATAAACAATGTTAATACAGCATCCCCTTCTATATCTTAGACCTAGGGTCCTACAATATAATCCTTAGCTAAAAATGGATGTCCTACTTTAATATTTAGCTGAATATACAACAAAGACAGTTCATCTGGCTGGAGGATAGGCTAAAATTACCCTCCTTTGTTAGAGAAATCTAAACCAACCATAAGACACTAGCCGCAAAGTCTAACCCTATATACCAGTAGGATGTCTGGGCCCGTAACCTAGCCTTTGCCTAAGAAAACACCCGCCGCGAAGCTGGAAAGAACTCTATACTAATAAAGATACTCTCCCAAAGCGCTACGTTTAAGAAGGACTCTACATACAGAAGTGGGATAGATAGTGATATAGACAACGTCCAAATTGCGCAGATCTGACTAGTATAGAAAAGAACGTACTAATAAGATATAAGGGATAACCTCTAAAAGATGCAATAGGAGTTAAAAGGAGTAACAACAACGCTAATACCCTAGAGGGCCCTAAGGTTACGCACGCCCCCAGTATCATATAACCCCCCTGCAGTAGATATTACTGTAATTAGTGCTATAGCGTTCCACTTTAATATGTACTAGAAGGACAATAAGGTCTTTACAACAAGCCTATATAAGATTAACTGGATTATTAATAAGAGGGAAGAAAAGCTAGTTAAGGAAACTAACAAGGAACTAGTAGAACGTCTCCTTTTAACTATCTATGCCAAGTACAAGGACGCATTCTTAAGGGCGGCTTCAGACAAGTTACCCCCTTATTAGATATACAATTACAAGATTTAATTAGAAGCTAATAACTCACTAGGCTATAGCCCCCTCTACTAATAATTAATAGACAAGCTAAAAGCAATAAAGTAGTACTTAATTAATAACCTTAATAAAGGGTTTATTAAGCCAAGTCAAGCCCCTTTTACTTCCCCTATCCTATTTATAAAAAAGCCTAGTAGAGGCCTTTGTTTTTATATTAACTATTAAAAGCTAAATGCTATTACTTAAAAGGATTGGTATCCTATTCCTTTAATTAACAAAACCCTTATATGTTTAAGCTGGGCAAAGATCTTTACTAAACTTAATATCCACTAAGCTTTCTACTAAATTAGGATAGACCCTACATCTAAAGATTTAACAACGTTCTATACCTATTACGGGTTCTACAAATATAAAGTTCTTCCTTTTAGACTAATAAATAGACCGGCTACGTACTAAAGGTATATAAGTAACATTCTTTTTAATTACCTTAATAAATTCTGCACGGTATACCTAGACAACATCCTTATATACTCAGACAATAAACTTAAGCACTAAGTTCATGTTAAAAAGGTCCTAGAGAGATTATGGAACACAGGCTTATAAGTTAATATCAAGAAATGTAAATTTAGGGTAAAACGTATAAAGTACCTTAGGTTTATAGTAAGTATAGATAGGATTAAAGTTAACCCTAAGAAGGTTAACACAATCTGTAACTGGCAGCCCCCTTATACTATAAAGGGGATTTAGTCCTTCCTAGGTTTTTGTAATTTCTACTACTGATTTATCCATAACTACGAAGTTGTGGCAACGCCTCTTATACAACTTACTCAGAAAGATACGCCTTTTGTCTTTAATAATAACTATATAAAAGCCTTCGGAGAGTTAAAAGATTGGCTTATCTCTTCTCTAATCCTTTATTACTATAACCCAGACCTTAAATTAATGCTAGAGACAGACGCTTCTAATAGAGTTATAGCGGGAATCCTATTACAGTTATATCCAGACGGTAAATAGTACCCTATTACCTTCTTTTTAAAAACAATGGACCTAGCTAAGTGTAACTACAAGGTACACAATAAAGAAATGCTAGCTATTATCTGATTGTTGTCCTAATGGCGCGCAGAGCTTAAAGGCACAAACTCCCAGATTAAGATATATATGGATTATAAAGCCCTAGAGTACTTTATAACTATAAAGCAGCTTACTGGATAATAAGCCTACTAGGCCAAAATACTCTCTAAATTCTTCTTTACAATTATATATTGTTCTAGTAAGCAAAATACTAAAGCTAATATATAACGGAACCTTGTAGCAGGAACTACGGTGGGTTCTGTCAATAGGCTAGGTATATAGGTATGAACAAAATCAACAACGTAATAATAACTGGTGGAGTGGTTGCCTAATAGATTAACTCTAATTGTATTCTGAGATTCACTACGAAGAGAGAACTATCTGGGTAGGGACTGTGGTCCTTTAAATACACAACCGTACTCCTAAGAAATCCCTTCGCTCTGTTTGCTCTGTCTGCTCTATTTACTCTATCCTACAGATTACATAGATTATACAGATTACATAGATCACATTACGTGACCTTGGCTACTATTTCTCGTCATATGGTTCCACCGGATCTATTCTAGACCGTGCCTATACTAACCAACTAGCTTCCTGCGACTCTTCTCTAAGTAGTTATAACATCGTACTTAAAGCGTCCGTAATACTATCTCCCTCCTTTTTATCTTCGTCCTTAAAGATTTCTAACATCTCTAAGTCGTCTACTAGAGGTGTAATGTCCGTTTAATTAGTCTGGTTAATATCTGTACTTATTATACCTAAAGCTCCTTCTTCTTCTTTAACCCTTTGTTGTACGCGTACGGTTTCCTCCATACTATTACTAGGTAAGGTAATGCCGTCTCCATATTCTTGTTGTGCGAAAGAGGGGTTAGTCTATGTCGCGCTGGCAAGTCCTACTGCTTAACAACCTTCCTCTTATTTGGAGTGCACTAAGGCAAACGTTCGTTCGTCTTATAACGTTCGCTCTGTCTCTAACGCTAAGTGTGCGCGTCCTATAACTCTTAATAGTCTTTAAGTTCCCTAAGTAACTTGTTATAGGGTCTCGTGTTTAATCTACCGCTATAAAACTTAACGCTAAGCTCTCTAGTGCCTTGGGCGAGATCTATTGTCTCTAGGACGAAGACTACGCTCGCGTTAAGCGGGTAAGAGATGAGGAGCGTTATACCCTTAAAGCTCGTGCTTTTGCTCACGCTCGTCTGCTTCGTCTTAAGAAAGTGCGTAAGAAGGTTTGTTCTAAGGAGTAGAAACTTGTTTAACAGGGTTTATCTAAGCTAGGTAACGAAAGGATTAACTCTCCTTCTACAAGGGAAACAACTCTGAGTAGCTCAGCAATTGCTCCTCTTAGGTCCCCCTTAGGCGATTCATTTTTTGGCGATTCCTCTTTATTAATGTTGCCTAACCTGCTTTCTTCTAATACTCCTATACCTTTCCCATAGCTTTCTCTAGGTTGCTTAGTGGTTCCCAAGTAGTCTTACTATAGCCTATCCACTTTACTTTATACTATATTTTGTTATCTACATCCTCGTAACTAATAATCTTTAAAACTTACTATTTGTCTTCCTCTTGTCCTCTATACGTGTCTGCCTTATAGACTAGTAGCTTAATATTTCCGTGTGCTAGTTCTAGCATTGCGACATACTATACAGAGTAGATTTTTATTTTGGCTGGTAGGTTTAACTTATATATAACTAATAAAATTCTTTGCTTAACTTTAAAAGGTCCTAGTCTAACATAGTCTAACTTCTTACTTAGTCGTCAACTCTTGAAATTTTTATATAGTAGCTACACTTTATCCCCCTCCTTAAGATCTGGTCCCTTAGATCTCTTAGTATTATAGTACTTTTTTATTTGTTCTTATACTAGTTTAGCTGTTTCTTTAAGGTCTATATAAAGATTCATTAATATCTCTATTCTTTGCTTAGCTGTGCTACTTATCTTTTTTACTTAATGTGGCGATAACGATGTTCTCGGCTCGTATCCATAGTTCACCTTAAATGGTAATGTTCCCATTCCTTCTTATGGTGTTATATTATATGCAAACTGTATAATTGGTAGTAACAATACCTAATTATTCTATGCGTGATTAATATAATGCCTTAGATACTGCTCTAGTGTCTAGTTTAGTCTTTCCGTTTGTCCATCCGTCTATAGATAATACGCTGTAGATATTGCTACGCGAACCCCTTGTTCTGCCAGAAACACTTCCCAAAATGCTACTATAAATCTTAGATCTCTATCCGATATAATTTTGTCTGGTGCTCTATGTTTTGCAAATACTTCTTTTATATAGATTCTAGTAACACCTTCTACTAATATCTCTTTAGTGTATGCTATAAAGTATCCCCACTTTGTTAGCTTATCCACTATTACTAAAATCACGTCATAATCTTATCCTGTAATAGGATCTCTTAACTTTGGTAACTTAATAATAAAGTCCTATAATATAACCTCCCATAGTCTTTTTAGTGTCTTGACAGGTTGTAGCCCTCTATACGGCTTATGCCTCGTTGGTTTATTCCTTTAGTAATCTAGATATTCCTTTATAACTTATCTTGCTAGTCCCCAGATTCCTTAAATAATATACTTCTTTTAAAGTCTTGACACTAAGCCTATAGCTCCATTATGTCCTTATGTCATTCCCTTGTGGAATTCCTTAATAAATTCTTCTGCAATAGACTTAGGCATATACGTTGCTTCTCTATTTATATATTGCTCTAAGTCTAGATCCTCTACCTATACTTCTTAGATCTTTTATATCTACTTACTCTCTAGTGACTTATAGATCTAACTTTCCTTAGTTGCTATAATCTTTAGATAATTATACCTAATCAATCCGTTTTAATCCTTTTGCAACAAAGCTCCTAATAGCTTTTTATCGCTTTATAGTTCAGCCTTCCTGCTTAGAGCATCTGCTCGTGCATTGTCTATACCCTTAGTATACTAAATTTCAAAATGGTATTCTATAAGCATTTCCGCCTATCTAACCTGTCTTTAGTTGAGTTCCTTTGTTATTAGGAATCCTGTAAGGTTCTTATAGTCCGTCTTAACTATAAATGGTTTTTCTATGCCTTGTAAGAATGCTCTCTATTCCTTAAGTGCTGTAACTATACCTAGCAACTCCTTGTTATAGATATCATAGTTTAACTCTGGTGGTGTTATCTTTCGACTATAGTATGCTACTGGGTGCCATCCATCTTAATATTTCTATAGGAAGTACGCCCCTAGTATAAAGTCTAATGCATTTGTTTCTACAACCGTCTCTAGCCCTAGTTAATAGATCTTAAGAACTGGCTCTTAGGTAAATAACTCTTTAACTTTCTTAAATAGTTCTTATTACTCCTTTCCCTATGCCCATAGTTCTTCTTTCTTGGTTAACTGCGTAAACGGCTTAATATCCTGTAACTATTATGCTATAAACCTTCTACAGTAATTGCAAAACCCTAGAAACAATCTTAACTGTATAATATTCTCTAGTTCTTGCCAATTTACTATAGCCTCGATCTTCTTTAGATCTATATTAAGTTGGCCTAGTTCAATAATAAATCTAACAAAATCGGTCTTCTAGGTAAAGAACTCGTATTTCTTAATTGCTACTGGCATCTGTTCTTCCTATAGTCTCTTTAAGACCCACTTAACGTGTTCTTTATGCTCTTCCTTACTCTCTAAGTAGATAATAATGTTATTAAGGTATACTATAACAAATTCATCTAGGTGTTTACCTAATATACTATTAATTCACTTCTAGAATGTTACTAGTGCGTTTATAAGCCCAAATTGTATAACTAATAGCTTATATAGTCCTTCCTTTAACCTAAAGGCTGCCTTCTATTTATCGCCTTCCTTAATCCTAATCTAATGGTACGCCCATCTCAAATCTATCTTTGTAAAGATTTTTGCGTTGCCTATCCTATCTTAGATTTTACTAATTAAGGGTAAAGGATACCTATCCTTCTAGGTAATACTGTTTAACTATCTATAGTCTATACACATCCTGAGTTTTCCGTTTTTCTTTGGGATAAATAGTACTAGATATCCTGCTGATAACTACAATGGTCTAATATATCCCTTTTATAAGTTCTCCTAGATAAACTCCTTAAGCGCTACTGACTCTGTTTTAGTAAGCTTATAAATTGGAAAGAACTTTGGACTTATTCCCTCTTCTAATTCTATCTTATAGTCCTAAGCTGTATGCTCTAACAGCTTCTCACTTTCTAGTGACTATAACTTTTTTCCATACTTATAGTATCTTTTTGGTATATAACTTAAGCCTTACTTAGTCTCTTTATATGTCGCTCTAACTTAGTACTATACCAACTTGGTTTACTGTCGCACTTTATATCATTATATATCCTTAATATCAACTTAACCTATAACCTAATCGACCTTTAGATTGTACTTCTGTAACTAAGGCATTCCTAGTATCGCCTTATCCTATCCTAACGGTAGAATATTAAAAGACATTCTAACTGGTCTCCCTTTAATAGTTATCTAAATAGGTCCTGTTTTAAGATTAATAATGCCTCCTCTATAGGCTATCTAATCTCCTAAAATCGTTATAAGTAGATACGGGTGTTCCTTCTATCTATATAGTAACCCCATTCTTTCTATTACCTTTGGTGATATGTGGTTCCTAGTTGCTCTACTATCTACTAACGCTTCAAACTGCTGATCTTGCTACTTAGCTCTTAAATTTAGGTATTATCCTTAAATTTCTTTAAGGGTTTAAGGCTCTAACACTAGTTCCCTCTGGTTCTGTACGCCTCCCCTTTTCCTAACTGTTGGCTGCTAGATCCTGCCTATACTTAGTCCAACTTTAGCTAATACTTAGTTTGTTTCTTTTCCTCTATATGCTATAGATAAGTGTTCTCTAGGCACTCCCACCACTATCATCCATCTAGGCATTCTTCCGTAAGGAATCTTCCTAGTTAAAGTGTTAAGTCCCCTTAATCTTGTACTTCTACTGGGTGCTAACTATGTATATACTTGGCGTTTCTGAACCGTTTTTCTTCTGGTGCCTAATACACTCTTACTGGGTATTTCCGGTTCTTATCTTTTGGTGCTCTATATATGTTGCACGTGTCATCTACACAAGCTATCCACGATAGTGTATAATGCGCTGCATGTTTTAGGTTAACTCTTGGTTTGTCTTTGTCCTTAAGTTTAAACCTATACTTAGTCAACCTAACCACTGGTATCTCGGCTGCGGGTACTAAGATTTGTTGCTTACTTCTCTAGTCCCTAGACCTCTCTTCTAGGTTCCTTAACGTTATAATCAATACTCCTTTAATATAACTTATGCGTTTCTCCGTAATAGGTTGGTCTTAGATAACTTTTTTATTTAGCTATATATAAAAATCTTCCTATTTATTATTATGTCGTTGCCTATACCACTTTCCATACAACTGGTTTAGTGTGTATAGTCTATCTATTAGAAAGTACCTTGTTATTACTGCATCGTAATATCCTTTGGTATGTCTTTCTTTAAACTTAGTTAGAATATCTAGATCCTCTTCTTGTTCCAGTTTATCTAACCACTTTGCCCTAGGTATTCCTGCACTCGGCCTATTAGTAACTCTTTATAGGGGTACTCTGTCCCTTATACGACCTAGCATAGCTGACCTTTTGTCTAGCTTTTGCTCTTGCTATGCAATAATTCTTATTTTGAACTTATCTATAGTTTCTTATTTTCTGCGTCTTGTAGCTGGATCTTTATAGTCGTCTTACTTTTTAATCCTAGTATCGACTATTTGATTTTTAGGCTGAATACTATGTTTACCTAGGATTGCTAACGTTCTTATTCGTTCCCCAAACTTGTAGTTCTTGAACTTGCGTCCTATACTCATTTGTTTGTTATTGAACTAAGTTACTGCCCTTTCCCATTGGTTTTCGTCCGTTATGGGTTCTCAGGTGTGTTTTATCTTACTTTAAGAATCTTAAGCTTCTCTTATCTCTTCTTAAGAATCTTAAGCCTGTGGCCTTTTGCCTTTATTAAGTGATGAGCTAGCACTAGCAGTTATCTACTTACTTAGTTTCTTCTAAACGTTGCTCCTATCATCTTGTAAAGCAATAGAAATTGTATCTAATGGTGTTATAATATCCGTTACTAAACCTTGTTTAGTAATGGTTTTAGTCTCTACTTCTGTTTTAACTTCTCTAAGGTCTGTATGCTCCTAGTAAGCTGCCTTTATTACCTTATTGTTAGTAAATGCTTCGCCTGTGTCAAATTTATCGTCTTTAATGTCTAATCTGCGAGCTGGTTTACTAGTTCCTTTAAACTTAAATAATAATGGCTCCTATGGCCAATAGCTTGCGCTATACTTAGCGTCCTTATGAACTCGGTATGCGTTATTGTAATAATACGCAAAACTGTTAATTAAACACTCTTTTGTTCCTTGCAGTACACCATTATCCCTCTATATATACGTGCCATCTGCTGGTCTGGTTCCCTTTACCGCGTAGTTACTCTAACCACCTCTATAGTCTCTAGCAAAATAACCCTGTTTTCCACAATTTATGCAAGCTCTATTCTTAAACCATCTTTCTTGCTATAGAGTCCGCCTAAACGTCTTCTACTGCTAAGATTTCTGGTTTGGCCTCTACTCCTAGGTCCTTTAATTACTTAATCCTTAACCTCTAGGTTTCCATAGTTTCTTTTCCCATCTTTGGGTTTCTTTAGTACTACTTAGGTCTATTGGCTCTGCGCCATTCCATGGTTTTTAACTCTATGTCTATTATTGCGTACTCTACGCCTTATATAACTGTGGAACTCTGTCTTGCCCTCTCTTAGCTTGTTCCCTTTGGTAGATTCTATTATTAATCTTTATTAACTAATCTATTAACTCTCTTAGAGTATCCGCATCTTCTATTAGGATAATTGCGTCCTAGACTTTAGCCTTAAGTCCCTATTTATACTGTACTATAAGCGCCCTATTGTTCCACTTAACCTATATGGCTAGTGTTTGAAACTGTGTTGTATACTTAATCGTTAAAGTGCGTTGTACTAAGTTCTAAAGCTTTTGTTCCGCTGTGGTTATGGCCTCTAGGTCTCCAAATATCTGCGTTAGTCGCTCTATAAACCCGTTCTAACTGGTAAATATATACCGTACATCCTGGTTAGTAGTTGTTATACTATTAGCCTATATTTCCATAAGATACGGTTTAAACCACTTAAGTGCCCTCCCCGTTAGGAACAATCCTGCATAGGCTACTTAGTCTAACGATGTTGCTAACTTCACTCCTTCCTGTACTACTTTAAAGTGCATTTGCGTAAGAAATCCTTTAAGCTTTAACTTTTCTCCTAAAAATTGTTTAATTAAAGGTAACTTAATCTTTACTACTCCAATTTCATTAATGCGTTCTTTAAGTATCCTATTATTGTCTTATAAGTGATTAACCATTTCCCATAACTGACCTTACGTAACCACTTGAGAATCTCCCTTATCTATACTGGTATCACCTGGACCTGAGGTTGTAGCTCCCGTCAACGCCATTATGACTAGTGCTGCTCTTAGTGGCATGTTGTTCGATTTCTCTGTTCAATACCGTAACCTTGGTAGTGAATGTGTAACGGAACCTTATAGTAGGAACTACGGTGGGTTCTGTTAATGGGCTAGGTATATAGGTATGAACAAAATCAACAACGTAATAATAACTGGTGGAGTAGTTGCCCAATAGATTAACTCCAATTATATTCTAAGATTCACTATAAAGAGAGAACTATCTGGGTAGGGACTATGGTCCTTTAAATATACAACCGTACTCCTAAGAAATCCCTTCGCTCCGTTTGCTCTGTCTGCTCTGTCTGCTCTGTCCCATAGATTATACAGATTACATAGATCACACAGATCACATTACATAACCTCGGCTACCATTCCTTGTCACATGGTTCCACCAGATCCATCCTAGACTATACCTATACTAACCAACTAGCTTTCTGCAACTCTTCTCCAAGTAGTCGTAACATCGTACTTAAAGCGTCCGTAATATAATACACTAACCTAAAGGGAACAAGATATAGGACCCTAGGATAAGCTAAAGACCTAATACCAAACGCGCGCCCTCCTCTATCCCAAACAGCTTAACCTATAAATTCTTAAAGAACTAGACTCTAAATAGAATAAGCTAGTACCCTTAGAGGGAGCAGTCTTAGATAAACTAATAGGGCTAGTTAACCGCATCCTAACTGTAAACCGCATAGCTAACTCCCTAAAAGCCCTCCGTAACTAAGCTGCAAAGAAGGACCCTAATTTAGAAATAAAAGAAGGACTGCTTCTATACTAAGAATAGCTTATAGTTTTAAATGTCAACAACCTATGGACATATAAGATTAAGATTAAGCCAGATAAAGAAAATACCCTTAGCTATAGCCCCCTCCGCTAGCAATCTACCAACAAGCTATAGGCCACTAAGTAGTATATTATTAATAACCTTAATAAGGGCTTTATTGAGCCCAGCCAGGTCCCCTTTACCTTACCTATCCTCTTTACAAAAAAGCCAAATAGTGGACTCTATTTCTGTATTAACTACTATAAACTAAACTATATAACCCACAAAGACCAATATCTGCTGCCCTTACTTAAAGAAACACTAGCCTATATAAGTAAGGCTAAGATTTTTATAAAGCTTAATATCCACTAGGCTTTTTACTAAATTAAAATAGACCCTAGATCTAAGGATTTTACTATATTTTAAACCCACTATGGATTATATAAATACAAAGTACTACCTTTTAGACTAACTAACGGACCGGCTATATACCAACGGTATATAAATAATATACTCTTTAACTACCTTAATAACTTCTACACAGCCTACCTAGATAATATTATAATTTACTCTAAGAATAAACTAGAACATAAGGAACATGTCTATAAAGTTCTATAATAACTCTATAAAGCTAGTCTCTAGGCCAATATTAGGAAATTAAAATTTAGTGTTAAGCGCACTAAATACTTAAGGTTTATTATTAATATAGACGGAATTAAGGCAGACCTAGAAAAAACAGCCATAATTAACTAGTGGGCACCCCTATGGACCGTAAAGGGGGTATAATTATTTTTAGGTTTCTATAACTTCTACTAACGCTTTATTAAGGACTATAGTAGGATCTCCCGCCTTTTAACCATCTTACTAGAAAAGACCAGCCCTTCCATTTTAACGCCATATATAGGCAGGCCTTTAATAAGCTTAAAAAACAGCTAGTATTAGCTCCCCTACTTACCCATTTTAACCCAAAGCGGCCCTTAATGCTAGAAACTAATGCCTTAGACAGTATAATAGCTAGTGTCTTTTCCCAGAAGCAACTAGACGGAGAATAGCACCCTATTATATACTATTTAAAGACCATAATAAATACTAAGCTAAACTACCACATCTATAATAAAGAAATGCTGGCTATTATATCTAGCTTTTAGTACTAGTGTGTATAGCTAAAAGGGACCCCTAAGCCTATTAAGGTGGTTTTAGATTATAAGGCCTTAGAATACTTTATAACAATAAAGGCCCTTACGGCCCAGCAGGCACGCTAGGCAGATATTTTATCTTAGTTCCACTTCCTAATTATATATAGGCCAGGCGCAACTAACTATATAGATGCCCTTATAAGGCGCGAACAAGACCTAGATAACTAAATAGCTATAAAGATTACATTATAGACCTAGATACTGCTACGACTAGAGCACCTTAACCCCTAAATATAGGTAGAACTAAATACAGATCCTATAAAGGCCGAGATGTGCCCTATTAACACTATGGAACTTAACCTTATTAATAAGCTACTGCAAGCAAATTATACGGCCCCTTCTCTATAGGAGTACCATAAAAAGGCAAAGGACGTTACCAGCCTATAGTCCCTTAAAAATAGATTACTTAAGCATTAGGAGCGGCTAGTAGTAGCAGAGGAGTAGAACTTATAGACTTAGCTTATTGCCAAAGCACATGCCCAGGTCTCTACGGCCTATTTTAGAAAAAATAAGACCTACAGGATTATTGGCGACTGCTACTACTAGCCTAGAATAGTTATAGATATTAACCATTACATACGGAACTATAACAGCTGCTGTAGATCTATAATCCCACAAGACAAAACCTTAGGACTATTAAAACCACTCCCAATACCAGAGCGCCCCTAGTAGCATATCTCTATAGATTTCCACAAGCTACCTATAGACCGTAGCGGATATAATATGGCTATAGTTATAGTTAACCGCTTTGGCAAACGCCCGTTTTTAATCCCTTATTACAAGAATATTAATGCTAAAGAGGCGGCCCAACTATATATCCACTACATCTATTAAATTTACGAACTACCAGATACTATTATATCCAATTATAGGCCGTAATTTATATTAGCTTTCTAGAATAAGTTTACCTAGATTTTAGGTATTAAGCTAAAGCTCTCTATAGTATACACCCCTAGATAGACGGTTAGACGGAGATTATAAATTAATATTTGGACTAAAGACTTTGGCCCTTTATTAACTACTTCTAAAATAACTAGGCTAAACTACTACCCCTAATGGACTATGCTTAGGCAACCTTACTCCATAACTCTATGGGGTTTGCACCTATTTAGCTAGAAATAGGCTACTTACCCTATATAAGCTTTAACTAAAAAAGACCAAAAGGACCCCAGACTATACGCGAAAAACTATCTTATAAGGAAGCCTAGCAGTACGCTAAGCGCTTAGAAGAAGCCTAGATGGTAGCCCATACAAACCTAAAAAAGGCCTAGAAATTAATGGAACAGTAGGTAAATAAGCATAGGCATAAACCTAACTTTATTATAGGCAATAAGGTCTGGGTTATAATAAAGAACTAAAGGACAGAGCGGCCTAGCTATAAGCTAGACTATTAGATAGGAGGACCGTATAAAGTTCTTAAGAAGAGAGGCAACTTATATAAAGTAAAGCTCCCGGATTTGATTAAGGTCCACCCTAAATTCTTACTAGATAAGTTATAGAAAGCTATAAATAACCTATTACCTAGACAAAAGAATAAACCATCCCTACTAATTTAAGTTAATGGTAATAATAAATGGGAAATTAAAGAAATACTAGCCTGTAACATTGTATAAGGAACACTAAAGTACTATATAAGTTGGAAAGGATATAATCCAGACCCTACCTAGTACCCTACATAGAATTTTATAGGTAGCCCCTATAAGTTACAAGAGTTCTATAGCCGTTATTCTAATAAACCTAGACCGCTAAAGTGTAACGGAACCTTGTAGCAAGAACTACGGTGGGCTCGTTAATGGGCTGAGTATGTAGGTATAAACGACTAGTCAACAACGTAATAACAACTGGTAGAGTGGTTGCCCAACAGATTAACTCTAATTATATTCTAAGATTTACTATAAAGAGAGAACTATCTGGGTAGGGACTGTGGTCCTTTAAATACACAACCGTATGCCTAAGAAATCCCTTTACTCTATAAAGTATGTATGCTCTATCTACTCTGTCCTATAGATTATATAGATTACACAGATTATACAGATTATATTATGTGACCTTAGTTATTATTCTTTATTATATAGTTCTACCAGATCCATCCTAGACTATACCTATATTAACTAACTAGCTTCTGCTAACTCCTCTCTAAGTAGTTATAACATTGTACTTAAAGTGTCCGTAACACTATCTCCCTCCTCTTTATCTTTGTCCTTAAAGATTCCTAATATCTTTAAGTTGTCCACTAGAGGTGTAATGTCTGTTTAATTAATCTGGTTAACATCCTTACTCATTATACCTTCTAAGGTCTTTAAACCTTTAGCCTTTTCTTCTACAGCTTACCGGTCTTATACCGTTGCTATAATATTATTATTAGGTAAGATAATACCGTCTCTGTGTTCTTGTTGTGTGAAAGAGGGGTTAGTTTACATTATATTAGCGAGTCCTCTATCTTAGCAGCCCTCCTCCTATTTAGAATGCACTAGAGTAAATGTTTAATTGTCCTATAATGTTCGTTCTATCTCTAACGCTAAGTATGCGCGTCCTATGACTTTTAACAGTCTTTAAGTTCCCTTATTGATTTCCCTTAGGGTTTTATATTTAATCTGCCACTGCAAAGCTTAATAACAAGCTTTTAAGCGCCCTAGGTGAAATTTATTGTCTTTAAGATAAGGACTATACTTGTGCTAAGAGAGTAAGGGAAGAAGAGCGTTAAGCCCTTAAAGCGCGCGCTTTGGCTTATACCTGTCTTTATTATCTTAAGCAAGTTTATAAAAAGGTCCGTTTTAAGGAGTAGAAACTTATTTAATAGGGTCTTTCTAAGCTAGGTAATAAGAAAGTAGTATCTTTAGAGAAGGAAACAGTTCTAAGTAATATAGTAGTTGCTCCTCCTAAGTCCCCCTTAGGTAGTTCATTCTTTAGTGATCCTTTTTTAATACTCCCTAACCTACTTTCTTCTAATACTTCTATACCTTTCCTATAGCATTCTCTAGGTTGCTTAGTAGTTCCTAAATAGTCTCACTATAGCCTATCCACTTTACTTTATACCACATTTTATTATCTACATCCTTATAACTAATAATCTTTAAAACTTACTATTTGTCTTCTTTCTATCCTCTATATATGTCTGCCTTGTAAACTAGTGGTTTAATATCTCTGTATACTAGTTCTAGTATTGCAATATACTATATAGGGTAGATTTTTATTTTAGCTAGTAGGTTTAACTTATACGTAACTAATAAAATTCTTTACTTAACTTTAAAAGGTCCTAGCCTAACATAGTTTAACTTTTTACTTGGTTGTTAACTCTTAAAATTTTTATATAGTAGCTACACTTTATCTCCCTCCTTAAGATCTAGTCCCTTAGATCTCTTAGTATTATAGTACCTTTTTATTCACTCTTGTACTAGTTTTACTATTTCTTTAAAATTTGCATAAAGGTTTATTAACGTCTCTATTCTTTCTTTAGCTATACTACTTATCTTCTTTACTTAATATAGTGATAATAATATTCTTGGCTTGTATCTGTAATTCGCCTTAAATAGTAATATTCCCATTCCTTCTTATGGTATTGCATTGTATATAAACTATATAACTAGTAATAACAATACCTAATTATTTTGCGTATAATTAATATAGTGCCTTAGATACTATTCTAGTGTCTAGTTTAATCTTTCTGTTTATCTGTCTGTCTGCGGATAATACACTATAGAGGTTGCTGCGCGAACTCCTTATTCTGCTAGAATACTTCCTAAAATGCTGCTATAAATCTTGGATTTCTATCCAATATAATCTTATCTAGTGCTCTATACCTTATAAATACTTCCTTAATATAAATTCTAGCGATATCCTCTGCTAATATCTCTTCTGTGTATACTATAAAGTATCCCCACTTTATAAGCTTATTCACTATTACTAAAATTATGTTATAATCTTGTCCTGTAATAGGATCTTTTAACTTTAATAACTTAATAATAAAGTCCTATAATATAACTTCCTATAGTCTTTCTGGTATTTTAATAGGTTATAGCCCTCTATATAGCTTATGCCTTATTAGTTTATTTCTTTAGCAATCTAGATATTCTCTTATAACTTGTCTCGCTAGTCCCCAGATTCCTTAAATAATATACTCCTTTTAAAGTCTTAACACTAAGCCTATAGCTCCGTTGTGTCCTTATATTAGTCCCTTATAGAATAACTTAATAAACTCTTTTACCATAGATCTTGAAATATAAGTTACTTCTCTATTCTTATATTAATCTAAGTCTAGATCCTCTACCTATGCCTTTTAGATCTTCTATATCCAATCACTCTCTAGTAATTTATAAACTTGACTTTCTCTAGTTACTATAATCTTTGGATAATTATACCTAATTAATCCGTCTTAATCCTTTTATAATAAAGCCCCTAATAGCTTCTTATTGTTTTATAGTTTAGCCTTTCTACTTAAAGCATCTACTTGTATATTGTCTATACCCTTAGTATACTAAATCTTAAAATGGTATTCTATAAGCATTTCCGCCCATCTAACCTGTCTTTAGTTAAGTTCCTTTATTATTAGAAAACCTATAAGGTTTTTATGGTCCATCTTAACTATAAATAGTTTCTCTATACCTTGCAAGAATACTCTCTATTCCTTTAATACTGTAACTATACCTAACAACTCCTTGTTATAGATATTATAGTTTAGTTTTGGTAGTGTTATTTTCTAACTATAATATATTACTAGATGCCATGCGTCCTAATACTTCTATAGTAAACATGCTCCTAGTATAAAGTCTAATACATCTATCTTAACAACTATCTCTAACTTTAGTTAATAGATCTTAAGGATTGGTTCCTAGGTAAACAACTTCTTTAGTTTTTGGAATAGCTTCTTCTACTTACTACCCTAAACCCATAGTTCCTCCTTCTTTATTAATTATGTAAATAGCTTAATACTTTTCAACCACTATGCTATAAACCTCCTATAGTAATTGCAAAACCTTAAAAATAATCTTAACTATATAACATTCTCTAGTTCTTACTAATTTACTATAGCCTCTACCTTCTTTAGGTCCATGCTAATTTTTCCTAGTTTAATAATAAATTCTATAAAATCGGTCTTTCTTATAAAGAACTTATATTTCTTAATTGCTACTAGCATCTATTCTTCTTATAGTCTCCTTAAAACCTATTTAACGTGTTCCTTATGTTCTTTCTCACTCTCTAAGTAGATAATAATGTTATTAAGATATACTATAACAAACTTATTAAGGTGTTCTCCTAATATACTATTAATTTGCTTTTAGAACGTTACTAGTACGTTTATAAGCTTAAATTATATAACTAATAGCTTATATAGTCCTTCTTTTAACCTAAAAGCTGCTTTCTATTTATTGCCTTCCTTAATTCTAATCTAATGGTACGCCTACCTTAGATCTATCTTTATAAAGATCTTTACGTTATCTATCCTATCTTAGATTTCGCTAATTAAAGGTAAAGGATACCTATCCTTCCTAGTAATGCTGTTTAACTATCTATAGTCTATACACATCCTAAGTTTTCCATTTTTCTTTAGGATGAATAATACTAGATATCCTGCTAATAACTATAACGGTCTAATATATCCCTTTTATAAGTTCTCCTGGATAAACTCCTTAAGCGCTACTAACTCTATTTTAGTAAGCTTATAGATTAAAAAGAACTTTAGACTTATTTCTTCTTCTAATTCTATTTTATAGTCCTATACTATATACTCTAATAGCTTTTCACTTTCTGGTAACTATAACTTTTTTCCATACTTATAGTATCTCTTTGGTACATAACTTAAGCTTTGCTTAGTTTCTTTATATATCACTCCGACTTAGTACTATACCAACTTAGTCTGCTATTACACTTTGCGTTATTAAGTATCTTTAATATTAACCTAACCTATAACCTAATTAATCTTTGGATTATATTTTTGTAACTAAGGTAGTCCTAGTATTGCCTTATCTTTTCCTAATAGTAAGATATTAAAAGACATTCTAACTAGTCTCCCTTTAATAGTTAACTAAATAGGTCCTATTTTAAGATTAATAATACCTCCTCTATAGGCTATCTAATCTCCTAAAATTGTTATAAGTAGATATAGGTGTTCCTTTTATCTGTGTGGTAACCCTATCCTTTTTACTACTGCTAGTAATATATAGTTCCTTATTGCTCTACTATCTATTAACGCTTTAAATTGCTAATCTTGCCACTTAATTTATAAATTTAGGTGTTATCCTTAAATTCCTTTAAGGGTTTAAGGCTCTACTACTAGTTCCCTCTAGTCCTATAGGCCCCCCTACCTGCGATTTAGAGAAAGCTAGGTCCATTTCAAATCCTCTAAGCAAATCATTGAACGGTTCCGGAGAGAGATGTTCAGTTGGTAGTTGAAGTAGCGCAGATTGCGTATCCAGTGGAAACTGAGCTTCGACATACTCCTTTGCCACTATCTTCGCCTGTGATGGTTCGTACGAGATGTCAAGAAAATACCGAAATTTTTCAATCCAGATTCTTGCTTCCGCTACGGATGTAGCATTATCTATTAAGTCATCTGCTACGCGGCAAAATGAGTACCTGTGTGATTTAGCGAAAGGTAAAAAGCCCTGTGCGTTTAGCTTACAGTAAAAGCAGATCAATCCGCAATCTGCCCTGAAATGCTGCACTGGCTAGATAAAAGCTGCGGCTTTTCCGTCTCAACCTATCCACCGCATCCTGAAACCCATTAATCCGCTCTTCATCATATCTAGAGGCAGGATTGATCAGGGCTTTCACAAGCATGAGTGGCGATGGCAAAGACGGAACATTAGGAAACATATCTGGGAAGGCATGGAGAATGGCGCAAGCATTGTCAAAGGCGACCAAGCTAAACACTATTAACGTGTTCGTGACCAAAAAGAATAAAGCTTCCCTTCATAGTGTTAGAAAACCAAGGACTGTGGAATTTCAATAAACATACTCTATTTCAAGGCCATCCCACAAATGGAAGCCTATCTTTGTGCCACCCTCTATAACCCATGTGCCCCTTTTTAGTGCAAATGTATCCACAATGCAGAGGTACAGAGTCGGGAGAATTATCGTAATTATGGTGTTAGAGGGTGGAAGACCAATGATGAACTGGTATGCAAGGCTCCTGCAGATGCGTCAATAAATATCCGGACAGGATTAATTTTACTCGGTAATACCAAAGAAGCATCAAGAACGGCACCGCCCATATCATTATTAGACCCATGTACATAGTTCGTCCTCTTCCTCTTACCATATCAAGACCAGCCTTGATTATCATGGCCAGCAACAATTGTCCAAGAAGCTTATAAAACCGCCATTGAGCATTCCTGGGGCCCCAGGGGTGAGCTAGCGGCCTCTCAGTTCGTATGTATATTGGATGAAACGTAGGTTTGCTGAATAGCAGGTAGAGCAGCGACGTATTGTAGGTCTGTATGACAAAGAAGAACAGCTCCTCGGCGGGGATATCGAAAAGTTTGGGGCCAATAACAACGTTGGGAGGGTAAGTCTACACTCGATTGCGGATTAAATACGAGTCCCATGGTATAGTTGATACGACAGCAACCTGGCTGTATTAGTACAAGGCCATTTCTCTCTTCGGTGCATGCTTACAGTGATAAGGAATGCAATCTTGTAGATATCGAGCTTCGTCGATAGTGGCCTATAAATGAGGGAGAGTATTATCCCGGGCGGTATAGTATATTTTACGTGTCTGTGTAGAGTTAGCAGAGTCCCTACTAAGTAGGTCGCAAATAATAGTCGTACACAAACGCATACTCGAAACCCATTGCACGCACGGAGAGAGTGCGGAGTCGCTATAAGCCCATACCACGGTTTCAACTGCTGCAAGTTATGATGCTCCAAAAGAGAAAAATGGGGGGTGGTGAGCTGAAGCTCGCTAGGTCTAAATGAACAAGAGGTACCGGGATAAACAGTATCATGGTGTTGAGCAGCATGGCTGGCATTTTTCGGTCTTGTTCGGTGGGATGGATGATGACGGCAGTTCAACAACCGTGGCGCGCCACTGCCTAAGTGAGTAACGCACGATCTTATCCCAGCTAGCGGTGGTAGATGCCGCTTTGACCATTTTACAGATTGCATGGATCCTTCACATAAACCAACGTCGTTGCAAACTACGGAGAAGATGGCATGATGGCAATGCCACTTAATCCCATCATGCCAGGTTGTTCTGGTGTTCCCATCCGCGGACGAGAATCTCAATCGAATCATCTTCCTCAATTGCCCGTCCGGAGTCTGTCGGCTGACTATTGCTTGATCCAAAACTCTGTACAATCGCGTCATACGACGCGAAGCAACAATGTCCGGAATAACTTGAGTAGAGTAGTCTTATCGGATGATTCCCAGTTCATACCATGAACGCCAATCTCTAACATACCCGCAATGCCCCCTTGTGGACGTAAAAGAAAGAGAGGAGACAAACACCCGTATGCAGCTCCTTCTCTAGTGCAAACCTCTTAACTAACGCCTTTCAGATATCTCTCCGGAAACTTTGCTCCAGTATAAAAGATGTACTCAGGAATGCCGTGCAGTTATACTTATCCTAGATGAGCTTTTTGGAGGACAGTATGTCAGGAATGGCGGCAATCCTGTATTAAATAAAGAGCCTGGAAAATCCGTCTTTGCTTACGCCAATTTTACCGAGCATATCAGCTCTGGTCAATCCTGTAACAACTTTAATTAACATTATTCTCCGGATTTTGAGGACAATGTTTTTGGTTATCTTGTCCCACTTACCTGGATCTGTGTATGCAATCGAGAGAATCAGTGTCACCAGAACAGGAATCATATACCACGACGGACGGGCATTGGCCACTTGTGAGAGCGGCCCTCCCATGAGGATTCAGCTTCCGGGACTTGAGACCATTGGTTGGTATGATGGAAACAAGGCTGAAGGAGAGACAGAAGTTAAACACGAAGAACCCGGGTTCGGTGGAACAGGCTTTATGAGCTTCATGAAGGGGTGGACTACTGGCCACCCCAAGGTTGATCCCGAATCCTAGGAGATGCTTTTATTCTATTGTACTTTTTTACCGCCATATGTAAACTACTCAGTTATTCCACCAGCATACCACAACTCCCCCACAAGCCAATGTTTCCTAAACTTCTCAACTCTCCAGTCCCTGGCGTTTCTGGCGCCAAGATTGCACGACTTTGGCGTTTCTAGGACGCATACTATTATTATGGATCTTCCGCTATCACTCGACCTTTTCAGCTTGATCAAGAACAATCCGGTTATTTCTTACGATTGTTCGAAACCGTCTTGCTTTAGAGTTTTTCCTCGCCGCAACCCAACTAAAGCTCGCTGGCTCGAGACCTCGGCATGCTGCATCTTTCACATGGCAAACGCCTGAGACACGAAAGATGTTCAAGGAAATACAACTGCTGTGAACCTCCTCGCCTGTCGGCTGACGTCTGATTCTCTGGTATTTGGTGCGGGCAACATTCCAGCACCTCCAAGGACTTCAGAATTCGAAGGATGGAGTACGAGTGCGGCCTCTTTTGGCGCTGCCCTTGGTCGTGTTGTCAAGATTGATCTTCTTGTTAAGATGAACGTTCCTAAATTGATCCAGGGTGGCCAGGATAACCATCCCAGGAGCGTAACCGGGTGCATTGATCAGCGCAGCGTGGACGAGATCATGATGAGCTCAGATCCAGATGATCCAATAAAGTGTTTCAAAATGCCAGAGGGACGGTATGCGCAGAAGGCGCGATTTGTGCAGCGGAACAACGCAACGTATTCCCGTCCCTCTGATCCTTCCGCTAGTGACAGTGAGGATGACGCATTTCTTCTCTTCTACGTTTTTGATGAGTCGCAGCTTGACGAAGAGTGCAACTGTCCTGAAACAGCTACTTCAGAACTCTGGATTTTAGATGCGGGGAACTTTACAGATGCGTTGGTGAGAGTGCAATTGCCACAAAGGGTGCCGTACGGCTTACATGAAAACTGGTTTTCGGAGACTCAAAGGACTGTCCAGACTTTTCGGACAGCTCCTGAAATGAAGTTTCAAAATCACGGAATTTGGCCTTGGGTAAAAAGGGAGTTTAGTAAAAGCTGTAGGTTGAGTGTATGGCCGTGTGAAGCCAGTGAACAAAGCGTTCCATGAGTTCAAGTTGTCAACTGGAGAGTTTCAAAGCTAGTGCAGGATTCTTGAGAGCCTAGAGAAAACAGCTAATTTGTAATAAACGAATGAACGGCACCTTGTATTCACCTAGGACACGGATGAGGCTTCCCATGTATTGAGTTATCCGGGCTTTTGGCGAGACATTGGCAATGGCTTGCTATATGAATGTAACACAAAATGTAAAACCAGAAGAACCATAATATGCTTCATTCAGCGACTCGCAGGTTGCTAAACACAAACTTTCCGCCCTTGGAAAGGTCGAAATCACATGCTGTGGGGACTTGCTCTCATTTCGCGGAAGTCTGATGTGACTTCACCTCATCAGTACTTCTGCTTTCATGGGCTCATCCGTCTGCTGTACAATTCAGAATGCTAAATTCCCATGTGTACCCTGAAGTGGTGACGGTGCGTAAGATGGACAATGATCTAGCGAATGAGCCCACCAGACAAGCAAAAAGATTTTATAGAGTTAACTTTCAGTGGCGAGGCGCGAAGGTTTACGTATTTTCTTTTTGATTATTGATGCTTACGGTAAGTAAGTAGATATTCGGTTGCCTTATTTCTTGGCGTGATAGGCTACACTTGCTGGGCGCTCGTTTTCGCTCATCCCAGCCTCGCAACAATCACTTCAGCTTCTCCGGCGAGAGCTAATTCGTTAAAAACTTCTACTTTTAAAGTGAGGCGTGAAACGCTCTACCAGAAAATGAGCTGGATGCTGTTCTCCGCAAATGCCTAAAGCCTCGTTGCCAATGTGGTGGCTTGTGGTTGCCTTGAATTGAGGCAGTGCAATGACTCTAACGCACCCTTCAAGGTTTCTTTCCCAATACTTCTTCAGTGCTTTCTTTCTCAGGGCTACCGAAGATTCATACGTCGCTCAATTGAACACGGCTCCTTTCCAGTCTCCAGCATTATCGAAGCTGGGGGCTCATCTTCCTTCCCTGTCAGCCTTACGAGGCCAATCGTTCAACCGGACCGCAACATTGCCAATGCTGAAGATATCCAGCTCACCCCACCAAAAATTCGAGAGTCATTCACCACGCGATACACAGGACAATCGTAACTATTGGACAAAATTTCAGCCCGGATTCGCGGTATGACATTGGAGCCAGCTAGTGGTCTTAAACTCATATTCGCATTTTCTATCTGGGGGTGAGCCCAGCCCGGCAAAATGGGCATTATTACGAATAGTACCCATGCTTCCATCAAATCTACCCTCGTTGAGGAAATGCAATGTTACACGCTACCGTACGGGGGTATCGGATTTGTGTTTCATCTCCTCATCTACTGGACGCTTTACCGCCTATCGATCGGGAAATGCCCCTGGCGCTTAACAAAACTGAAGTGCTCTGATCTGGATTTCTGGTTCGCTTTCGCTGGCTTAATCGGCGGTGTCACCCTTGCGATTTACAGTGCGGTTCGCTGCCGCCATCACTGGCCGCTTGTCTTGTTGGCTGTCTGGAGAATCATATTTACTCTGACTCTATGTATTGCCGCTTTGATCACCGCTGACGGTATTCCTACTGCCGCCTTAGAATTTGATGATATCTTTGTTGTTCTCTTGTTCTATTTGCTGGGCATGGTTATCCAGTTTGCTGGACTCGGATTCCTTGCTCGAATATCCTGGGCGGATCGACGAGTTCGTATCATTACGGCTTTCTTAGGTAAGATATTGCTGGAATTATAGTAGCATGTCAATCAATTCTCACTAATTTTGCAGGTGGTGTGCTAATATTTCTCTTCGTCGTGATCCGCTTCTGTGTTCCCTGGGGTCAAAGCGGTCAATCCTGGCGCAAGAAAGCAAACGATTGGATTTGGTGTGGCCTACTCGCATTTTCCTTGGTGGCTGGCCCGTATAGTGACTGGCTTCTTGGATGCGTAGCCGATAATCTCGGCGGTGTCCCGCAGGGTGACAATATCTTGCCCTATTCTTATTATATGCTTGCAAATCTGTTTACGTTCCTTTCTGCATAGTGTAATAGAGCTCTTGAACGGGAAGGAGCACTTCTTTTTGGATTTTTTTGAGAAAGATCTATTTATTGAAAGGCACTACGTCCTCTAACACGCGGCATATATATGCTTTGCAAAATTCTATAACAGATGACAATGGGAGAAAAGGTAGTTAGGCATTATGAATCGTGGAGTACTAGCAAAGAAACATGGCAGAAAGAGCCTAGAGTTACCGAACCTTTCCTATGACATTACTCTATTGTCCACATGTCCCCCTGAGACCCCACCCATTCACAGTTCATCCTCTTACACCACAACTCCCTACATTCCCATTCCGATAGTTCCAGTTCCAAGTATCCCAAACACCCCACAAATGCGCTACTGCACCTGTGACAACGCAAACATGGAATATCTGATGCGAACTGCCCCAGATATCAAACCACCCCCGCTTTAACCGCTCCGGGATCGTGGTCGCAAAGAAAGCTGCTCCGATTCCATACGCCGCACCTTCTAGAAGCTAGAATGGCATACCAGACCGCTCCCACATCTCGCTCCAGCCGTACAGAAGAAGCCCGTGCCCGATCGGCGCGAAGCCAGAGAGACCTGTGAGAACAAAAGCCGTGGTGCGCGTGCAGCGCCATTTCACGCCTTGGAGTTTCGGATGCAGGACAAGGAAAGCGGTGATGGTGCCGAGAGACGTTATCACGACCCAATAAACTTTCTGCAGGAAGGGCTCGCAGTAGAATCCAACGTAAATCCCGGAGATGAAACTGCTCTAGATAAGTAGCAGGATGCCAGCGTAGTCTATGCGCAGGCACAGCGCCGAAATAGCGTAAGAGTGATTCATAAGAGTGTGATAGGTAGAAGATAGGAGTGTAGTGACCAAAGCGGCAATGATGTTGAGGTTAAAGATCAGGCGATCCGTTGAGGTTGCTTCCGGGAACCGGTGAGTGATCTGGCTATAAACATTGTTCTGCCCAAGAACGATGATAAGAGCTGGGAACAGATGCGTGTATATGTTCACGCTTTCGTTGTGTAGGTACAGTAGTGACTGGATGCATGTAAAGGCTGAATGGCAGACAGGCCGGTAGCCATATTGGATGTACGGGCTGTCCTGACACCATGTTGGCAATTCATCGAAAGTACATAGTCGCGTTTGATTTCCCTGATTCGGATCGTTTTCCCTAGGTTTTGACACTCTTCTTGTCGCTTATACGAACTTCGGAAGAGCATCTTTGGCTTCCGGAGTGTTACAATAGAGGCCATGGTGGACTGATTGTTACGAGCATTTCTCTCCATTGGATATCCAAGATGTACTAAGTTTAATTATTATAAAATAGTTAATAGTAAAAGGCTCTATAAGTATAATAAAGGTAGGAAATAATAAAAGGTACTTTATAGTAGAGTTTTAAGGCTAGAGCTAGAGCTAGAACTAGTGTGGGAGGGTACGGTGTCTCTTAGATGGGAAGTCACGGTGTAGTCGGTCTGTCTGTCGGTTAGTCGGTCGGTTGGTCAGTCGGTCGTAATCAGTTAGAAGTAATCAGTAGAGCAGTCCATAAGAAGAGAAGAAAAGAAATGTATTTCCGGTAACTGGTAGGGTCGTGATGTGTAAGAGGGAGGGAAGCCGAAGGCTCTATAAATACAGGAAAATGCCAAGACACTAAGTATGGGACATTTTACCTCACTATACTAGTTGCTAGTTCGTCTCTATCTTAATTAATATCTTCTATATAGGCCTTCTTAATTACGTAGTTTTCCTTAAATTTTAGGATTCTTAATGCGTAACTATTGCAAAGTTTTTTAAATCTAATTTTAGGAGAAATAGAAGCTTTAATTTCTATAGCTTAGCTAGGAGATTCTCTAAACGCTCCTAAAGCTAGTTTTAGGGCTTTTATTTTATAGAGATTAGTACCTAGCTAGTATAACAAAGCCTTATAGGAAATACCACGGTAGACTTATTAATAGGCTGGGTATATAGGTAAACAAGAAGTTAATAACGTAATAACTAGTGGAGTAGGTTGCCCAATAAATTAACTCCAATTATATTCTGAGATTTACTATAAAGAGAAGAGCTATCTAGGTAGAGACTATAGTCCTTTAAATATATAATACTGCGCCTGAGAAATATACTAAATATGTCGGTATATTAGTATGTTAGTATATCCCTTACGTTTCTACGTTCCCACGTTCCCACGTTCCGAACTGGCCTCGTAACTAGCCATATAACTTAGTTACCCCTTAATCTATAGCTTAATTAGTTTTAGCACCTCCCATACTATCTTAACTAACCTATTTATATCTTCTCTTAGTAGCCGTACTACTGCTAATATAAGGTCCGTAATACCATCCCCCTCCTCTTTATCTTCGTCCTTATGGATATCGGGGGGGGGGGACACCGAAGCTCGTACAAGCTGTATTTTTATAGAACTTAATTTTCCTATTATATACATGTATTGGGTGTATTTGTGGTGTGGCTAGCCTAAGCTACTATCTAGTATCGGCTCATCAACATCCTCATCAAAAATATCAAAACCAATGTGATTTCTCGGGTCTAAATAACGTATAGTACCCTTTACTTTCGCTATGCAGTTAATCTTCGCTATATGTTCATCGCTGAGCCTAAAAAGATCCCTATTCTTAACCATGCGCTCCTTTTGTACGGTTTTGGGCACCACAGAAGTGCCTCTTTGGACAGCCCAAGAAAGTAGTACTTGGGCTGGGGACTTGCCACATGCAGAAGCAATATCTGCAATCTATTTATGTTTCCCAGTCAGCAGACCTAGTTACTTCACTGGGAAAGCATGCGCACGGAAAGGCTCACATCTGGGTCTTGAAGAGGGCCAGGATAATCGGCGTTAGGATTGACGACTGCGACCGGTCTGCCACCGAGAGGCTGGTGTGCAATGAGATGTATTCCTTCTTGTGCAGAGAATTGTAGGAGATCCAGCTGAGGTAGATATCTAATACATTTCTTTAGGAGAAATTCCGAGGAACAATCGTTCAATCATATATGGTCTACTCACGGATGCAGTTCCACCTGGTTAACCGCTGGCCGAACCCTTGCAGTCTCCAAGATCCTCTTCGTCTTGAGAATATTGAAGTTTGAGAGGCCTGTTTCCGCATGTATAAGTATTAATCGCAATACGAGACCCGCCCATTTTTAGTTTGTCCTACCGATCATCTTTGCCTTATCCTTATCGACTAAAATTTCCATTGCTGCCCAGGTTTGTGGATATGCTCTCGAGAGCTCGTGGTCGATTATAGGCTTAGCAATTTCATCAGCGCTAGGAACATGGCAAGGGTAATTTGGGGGAGAAGGTAACCTTTCCATTGGAGTGGCGCAGGGTACTGTGATCGAGGCCAGCAGAATATGCGTGAGGGACTGGATTAGGTTAATCACTATACAGATAAAGTTGAGGAGGTTGACCGGCTGAGGCAATATCGTACAATGCATCAAGTAGAGATCCACTAAAGCTCGCAGGCTCTGCCATTAGCTACATCGAGATAATTTTGTCCTTACAAAAGAATGGTTTACCATAATCAAGCTGCAGTGCGTTTAAACTCCTGTGGAGTGCTTCTTCTACATCTGAGGGATTGTGCCATGTCTGTGCGCTAAACAATACAAGTCATTATATTTATCGATCGATCCTCGGCAATGAACGGAAATCTTACAGCTTCGTAGTGACAAAAATCTCTTCACGCCGAATACCACTCTCCTTGATAGCCTCCCCAACCTCCCTCTCATTTCCGTAAGCTGCGGCAGTGTCAATGTGCCTATAACCACTCTGCAAAGCCTTCAGCACGATCTCTTTCGCGTTGCCGTTGCCGCCATCTCCTTGGAAAGTCCCTATGCCCACGGCGGGGATAGTAACTCCGTTGACTTTGAACGCTGTTGGAAGTTGGTGAGCTGTTGACATCGCTGATGCGGCACAATTTACTAGCTAAGATGGTCCCGCAAGCAAAATTCACGGCCTTCGAGAATATATCCTATGAACGATAAAGTTGCCCGACCAGTGGGCCTGCTCAGCGTTATTATGGTTTTCTTATCGACTGCAACTCGCTTCTAGGTACGGGTTCCAGGGTTGCGGGCGACAGCCCCCGACAGGCCTGTCCGACAGATAGGCTGTCGGGCCGACAGTGTCGCCGACAGTCCGACAGCAACACGACAGCTTTTCTAAAAATAGGTATTACCCAAAGATTCCTCATTAAGATACTATCAACACCAAAAAATCTATAAGGGAATACTCAGAATCTCTTAATCCGCCCAGTCCTTTGCGCATTCAGTTGCTTTAAGTATTTTTATACTTATTATCGTACGATCCCATAGATTTCGACGTCGAGAGCCTAAGAATACCCTCTTTAGCTTTATCGCTTATTCCAAAAATTAAGAGAACCTTAATTATAAGTAGAAAGAGCCGCTGGAATCTAGTACGTTAAGCTAATTAACTCCACTAATTAATAGCCCTTATATGAGGCTCTAACGTAACCTATAAGCAAGCTAGTACTATAAGTGTAACGGCGCTGGAGCGCGTCACCTGCTACATTGCCGTTTCTAGAGTAATTTGCCGCATTTTAGGGCAATCTGCCAGCACTACTCGTAGAGCGAACCAATTAGGATTTTCTATGCCCAGTATAGAAAATCGCCATTGGCCCACTTGCCACTAGCGCCTTAGCGACCCCTTATATCTTATTAGTCTCTAATAGTCTTCTTCTTCTTCTTCTCCTTAGCTTAGTATTCTTATATAGTAGCAATCTACAAGCTTTGGTTTAGAAGCATTTATATAAGCCCGTTATATTATACTAAGCTCTCCCTATATTACTTAGGAAGGCATTAATAATATCCCACCCTAAAAGAAGACCTTTGTCTACAACAACGCGTCAACATGTTATACTTAGATATTAAAAAACTTACACTACTACGCCTAAGAAGGCCCTAATAATATCCCACTTTATAGGCTAAACTGTACTTAACCTACACCCCTAAAAAAAACCCTAGAATTAAAACCAAATTATATAATTTTAATAAACCTTAGAAAGCCAATAATAGCACTTAAAGCAAGCTTATTTAAAAGACCTGCCTCTACTTAAGAGGAATATAAGATCTAGTTAGGATCAGAAATTAAAGACAATAATAATATTATAGGTGTATACGAGTAGATTTATGCCCTTACAGCTAATTAGAAGGTTAATTGTCTTTAAGCCTAAAGTATATAAGAGACTTTAAAGGAGATCCTAGAAAGCCTTACTGCCTTATAAAATAGCCCAGCCTCCCCTTTATAAAGTCTTAGTTAACCTATTTACTTAACTAGATATAATATACTAGAGAGTATGGATATAATAACAAAATAATTAAAGTCCATTAAGCTCCCTAACCCCCTACTATTATTAAACGGCATAGACCTAACCTTTAAAAACTAAAGAATCTAGGTGTAAGGAAAGCTTTATATTAACTATAACCATTTCCCTTCTAAAGAAGCTAAAACACTCTACCTCTTTGGTTGAACTATTGGAGACGCCTAGCTGTTACAGACAGCTTAAGTACAATATTACAACTACTTGGAGAAGAGTCGGAGGAAGCTAGTTAGTTAATATAGGCACGGTCTAAAATAGATCCGGTGGAACTATATAATAAGGAATGGTAACCAAGGTCACGTAGTTAGGTCTATAATCTATAGAATTAAAAGAACGTGGGATCTATAAGCAGATTAACAGATTAATAGATTAACGGGTTAACAGAGCAAAGGGATTTCTTAGGCGTATAGTTGTGTATTTAAAGGACTATAGTCTCTACCCAGATAGTTCTCTCTTTATAGTAAATCTTAGAATATAATTAGAGTTAATCTGTTGGGTAACTACTCTACTAGTTATTATTACGTTATTAAACTGTTCTTACCTATATACCCAGCCTAATAATAGGACCCACTATAGTTCCTGCTATAAGGTTCCGTTACACATTCACTACTAAGGTTACGGTATTAAATAAGGTCAAACAGCATGCCACCCAAAGCACCAGTTACAACGATATCGACGGCAGCCACGACCCAGTGATCTTATTGGACTGGGTTGGAGTGGATTTGACCCCCAAATCCACTCCATATAGTAAATAGGTGGTGGAGCTCCAGGACTCCAATACGGCTCCAGATTAATTATATACTATAAATAGTAAGTCTTGGCAGAGGGTAAGGAAAAGGTAAGGAAGAAAGAACGTACCAAATTAACCCTAAAATCACAAAGCTTCTAAATAAGAAGCTTCGTAATCTTCTACCTTAATTAACTCCTTAAAGGCAGTATATACGTTCTTATCGTGGCTCTCATTCTCGCCCTTATCTAGCTCTATAACCACTGGCTCACCTGGCCCACCTAGCTCCTCTAGAGCTGCCTCCGCTGCTGCATTTACTGCCGCATTTGCCGCCGCTTCTACTACCGCCTTTGTAGCTTCCTCTATAGCTTTTTAGTACGCAGCAACTCGAGCCTTTAAGGCCTTCTTTGGTAATACCATTTATGGTATAGGCTCTCCCTCTATAACTCCAACATCTGCATCGTTAAATGTGCCCTTGCGCGGAGGCCCATACCAGTGGCGGAGGCACTTATTAGCCTCAATAATATCCATTTGCAAGTAAGAGCAACGGTCCTCTAAAAGGATCTTATAGCTGCTAAAGAGTCGCTCGCACTTATCTAATATAGGCGGTATTGCAAGTATATTAAGAGTAAACTGAGCAAGATTAGGCTGGCTCTTATAGTAATCTAGCCAGTATTATATAACGTCAAAATCATCAGAGTCGCCTATACTAAGGCAGTTCGTTTCCAAATATTCCTAAAGACGGTCGGCGGTGGTAATAGGCGTAGTGGTAACATCATCGGAGTGCACTGTTTTAAGGCGCTTATGATTGCGAGCAGAAGCATAAGTCTTTAGCTTTAGTAACAGCTTTATAGAATTTTGTATATTCACTAAGGGCGTGCCTTATAGCTTACCTTTGTATTTAAGCTAAAGCTCTCTTATAAGAGCTTCAACTTTTAGAATCTAAACCTTCTTATCTTCATGCTCCTCCCAGTTGTCTTAAAACCACTGCATTTTAAGTATTAGATTAAGAACGATCGCTGCGTAATAGGCGCTAGTATTATCTGCCTTATAGTAGTACTTCTTACACTTCTGCTAAGTAGCCTCTGAGCAGGCAGCCAATCGCTTATAGTTTTATAACTCTACGGTTTAACGTTTTTAGATAGCAAGCTTAGTAAACTTTTACTACATTTTTTTAAGCTCTAGTAGAAGCCAATTAAGAGTTTGGAAGTAATCTATAAGGCCCATATACTTGCCTTCTACTATAATAGTAGCCTTATAAAAAGCTTTAAGGTAATTATATAGATGCTTAAGCTCCTGCCAATAATGTATAAAGAGTAGGTTATTTTTACCAAGTACTTTTACGCCTAAACCTAGTATATACTCCTAGTAGAACTTTGTGATACGTTCTCTATAATTAAAAGAGCGAGAAATAGCTGAAAATAAAAAATTCTAACGCGTTTAATTATTTTAAATAAGCTAGCAGGTATTAGTATTAAATATTTAGAAAAGGGTTTTAATTTTCCTCTAGTTAATTAATAATCCTTAGCCAAGCTAATTAGACCTTTAGCTTTTAACGTTATATATAAAATCGCGACTAAAATCTTAACACTAAAGCTCTATTATATACCTCTAAGCCGTTAAACTTAGCTAAAGCACCTCTGATTTTAATCCTTTTAAATACCGCACAACGCTGGGGGGTCATTTAAATATATTGCATAAGGTTATAAAGTAATCCAATAGCTCCGCGCTTTTTCTAAAGTTACTCTATCCTCTTAAGATCCTAGTTGTAATACGCAGTAGCCAAATCTTTACATACTTTCTCTGTATTAACTCCTACAATAAAGGCCTAGGCGTAAAGGTTTATAATATAACCAAAATAACGGAGCCTATAGGCCTTCCTTTTCTTTACTAACATTCCTGGATAGAGCGCTTAAAGTATTATATTAATACACGTATCATTTGACTCTGCATTATCGGCCATAAAATACCCAATATTACCACAAATCTTATAGTCTTTAAAGATATTAAGGAGGACGGCTACTATATTCTCACTGCTGTGTTTACTAATAACTTCGCGCAGGCCCAATACTACATGGCGACGCTTGCTAGCTTAATTAATAAAATACGCAACTACACTAAGGACCCTAAGTGCATTTAGCAACATCTAGAGATTAAAGGATATTAAAATTATACTATAGGAGTTCTTAAGCTCGTTCCTTAATTTACCCTTCTATGTCTTAAACGCTTTAATTACCCACCCGCGAATCGTTCTAGAGGCCTTTAGTAAGAACTTCTTAAGCCTAGGGTATATAAAGAATAATAGCTAACGGAAATAGATATTCTTAAACTAGAAGAAGGTAATATAACAACATATAACCCATTGTATAAGCAGCTGCTTAAAAGTGTTAAAATTGCGACTCTAAATAAGCAACCTCTTGGCAGGATAATCCTTAATCATTAATTAAGTTGGAGCTGTTTTGCTATACTTCTTTAGTAAGCCTGTAACCTTGTCCATATTATAATCCTTAATAAGGTGAGTTAACGCAGTAGATCTTCCGCTTAACACAATAGAGAGCTCCTATGGCTTCTTTAACCTCTTACAAATATAACAGTAGTAATATGTAATTAAGCTATTACCTTTCTTTAGCTGCAGATCCTCACCCTAAAGCCATATAGGTAACGTGCGTTATCTTATATGCTTTAGCTTCTTTGATAAGGCGTTATATTAAATATAGTTCTTGCCCTATAGCTTGAACTTAACCACCTCCTTTATGTCGTCAGCTTTCAAATTAATTAATTTTGGGGCGAGGATAATATTATCAGATAGTAGAGGTGGGCGCACCAAGAGAAATCGTTCCATTACGGAGGTAGGAAAGTCGAATACAACACCACAACAGTAAGTGTAGATGTAGAGCCGCAACAGCAGAGGCGACGGCAGCGGTGGCAGGATGACCAGGTGTCCTAAAATTCTATGGCTAATACACTACCTATTAGACACCGAGTTAGTAGTAGAGTCGCGAGGGTTGCTAATTGGCTTTGCATTGTGCATTGACTCCTTAGTGCTCTATTCCTCCTCAGCCGCAGTTCGAATTGGGTATAGATCTGGAGCTCCAGGAGTCAAATCAACGAAGATCCACTCCAATCCACCAATTAGAAGGCCCAATCCAAATCCACATCAAATTTGAATCCACACTGGAGCTCCAACTAGACCCCAGTCCAATAAGATCACTGCCACGACCTTAGGGTCAGAAGACACTAGTATAGCAGATACGGATTCTTAAGTAGTTACGCAAGGTTAGTTGCAAGAAATGGTTAATTGCTTATAAGATAATAGTAGGCTACTTAAAGAACGCATTAGTGGAATTGGAGCAGCAAAGGTTAAGTTACCTTTAATCAAACAGTTCTTAGGAGAGAAGTTAAAGCTTAAAGGGTTTCTTACGCAGATACATTTTAAGGTTATGCAGAAAGGAGCGAAGTTAGCAACACCTATAGATTAAGTAGCGTACGCAGGACTATTTTTAACAGAAAGAGCTCTAAAGTGGTTTAAGTCTTACCTTACAGAGATATAAGCAAATAGTATAACAACTACTAACCCAGACGTACGGTATATGTTTGCAAGTTAGAACGGATTTGTAGAACGGTTAACGCAAATATTCAGAGACCCCAAAGCAACTATAATAGCGGAATAAAAACTTTAGAACTTAGTATAACGCACTTTAGTAATTAAGTATATAACACAGTTTTAAATACTAGCCACGCAGGTTAAGTGGAATAATAGGGCGCTTATAGCACAGTATAAATAGGGACTTAAGGCTAAAGTCCAGGACGTAATTATCCTAATAGAAAATGCGGATACTCTAAGGGAGTTAATAGACCAGTTAATAAAGATTAATAATAGGATCTATTAAAGGGAACAAGCTAAGAAAGGGCAAAATAGAGTTCCATAGTTGTATAAGGCGCAGAGTACGCAACAACCAACATAGAGTTAAAAACTATGGAATGGCGCAAAGCTAATAGACCTAAGCGGTACCAAAGAATCTAAAAGATAGATAAAGAAACTATAGAAACCTAAAGGTTAAGAATCTAGTAATTAAAGGACTTAGAAGTAGAGGCCAAACCAGGGATCTCAGCAGTAGAAGACATTTAGGCGGACTCTATAACAAGAAAAATGGTTTAAAGATAGGGCTTATATAAATTATAAAAAATGGGGTCATTTTGCCAGAGACTGCAGAGGTGGTTAGAGTAATTATGTAGTAAAGGGAACAAGACCAGCAGACGGCACATACATACAAAGGGATAATAGTGCACTATAAGGAACAAAAGAGTGTTTAATTAACAGTTTCGCGTTTTGTTATAACAACGCATACCAAATTTATAAGGACGCTAAGTATGGCGCAAGCTATTAGCTGTAAGAGCTATTATTATCTAAGTTTAGAGAAACTAATAAACCAGCTTATAGATCGGACATTAAAGATAATAAGTTTAATATAGGCAAAGCATTTACCAATAATAAGGCAATAAAGGCAGCTTACTAAAAGCATATAGACCTTAGAGAAGTTAAAATAGAAGCAGAGACTAAAACCACTATAGAGTAAGGTTTAGTAACGGGTATTATAATACCATTAGATACAATTTCCATTGCTTTATAAGATAAAAGGAGCAATATTTAGAAGAAACTAAGCAAGTAGATAACTGCTAGTGCTAGCTTATTACTTAATAAAGGCAAAAGGCCACAGGTCCAAGACTCTTAAGATAAGATAAGGAAGGCTCTAGACTTATAAGACGTAATAAGGACAGCTTAAGAGCCCACAACGGACAAAAATTGATAGGAAAGAGCAGCGACTTAGTTTAATAATAAACAAATAAGTATAGGACGCAAGTTTAAAAACCAAGAGTTCAGAGAACAAGTAAGGACGTTATTAGATAGCCAAGATTTTAAAGAACAAATAAGGACTATAATAGTTCTAGGTAAACACAGTGTTTAACCTAAAGATTAAAAAGTTAATACTAAGATTAGGAAGCAAGACGACTTTAAAGATCTAGCTGCAAGACGCAGAAAACAAGAAACTATAGATAAGTTTAAACATAGAATTATTGTATAGCAAAAGCAAAAGCTAGATAAGAGGTCAGCCATACCAGGTTATATAAGGGACAGAGCACCCATACAAAGAATTACTAATAGGCCTAAGGTAGGGACGCCTAGAGCAAAGTAGTTAAATAAACTAGAATAAGAAGAGGATCTAGGAATTCTAACTAGGTTTAAAGAAAGATATACTAAGGGATATTATAATGCAGTAATAATAAGGTACTTTCTAATAGATAAACCATATACACTAAACCAGTTGTATAGAAAGTGGTATAGGCAAAGAAGCAATGACAAATGGGTAGATTTCTATATATGGCTAAATAAGAAAGTTATCTAAAACTAACCTATTACAGAAAAGCGCATAAATTACATTAAAGAAGCGTTAATTATAATATTAAGGAACCTAGAAGAAGGATCTAGGGACTAGAGAAGTAAACAACAAATTTTAGTACCCGTAGAAGAAAGACTAACAGTTAGATCGGCTAGATAGAGGTTTAAACTTAAAAGTAAAGGTAAGCTAAGAGTAGACCTAAGTCACTTAGCGCATTATACACTATTATAGATAGCTTGTGTGGATAATATATACAATATATATAGAGCACCGAAAGACAAGAACCGGAAGTACCTATTAAGGATATATTAGGCACCAGAAGAAAAGCGGTTTAGAGACGCTAAGTATATATATAGATAGCACTTAGTGGAAGTATAGAGTTAAGGGGACCTAATACTTTAACCAGGAAGATTCCTTACGGAAGAATACCTAGATGGATAACAGTGGTGGGAGTGCCTAGAAAACACTTATCTATAGTATATAGAGGAAAAGAAATAAACTAAGTATTAGCTAAAGTTAGACTAAGTATAAGCAGGATCTAGCAGCCAATAGTTAGGAAAAGGGGAGGCGCACAAGACTAGAGGGAACTAGTGTTAGAGCTTTAGACCCTTAAAGGAATTTAAGGATAATACCTAAATTTAAGAGTTAAGTGGCAAGATTAGTAGTTTAAAGCATTAATAGATAGTGGAGTAATAAGGAACCACATATTACCAATAACAGTAAAAAGGATAGGGTTACTATATAGATAAAAGGAATACCTATATCCACTTACAATAATTTCAGGAGATTAAATAGCCTATAAAGAAGGCATTATTAATCTTAAAACAGGACCTATTCAGTTAACTATTAAAGGGAGACCAGTTAGAATGTCTTTTAATATCCTACTATTAGGATAGGATAAGGTGATACTAGAAATACCTTAGTTACAGGAATATAATCTAAAGATTAATTGGGTTACAGGTTAGGTTAATATTAGAGATACTTAATAATATAAAATGCAACAGTAAACCAAGTTAGTATAGTACTAAGTAGGAGCAATATATAAAGAGACTAAGTAAGGCTTAAGTTATGTACCAAAGAGATACCATAAGTATGGCAAAAAGTTATAGTTACCAGAAAGTGAAAAGCTATTAGAGCATATAGTATAGAACCATAAGATAGAGTTAAAAGAAGAAACAAGTCTAAAGTTCTTTCTAATCTATAAGCTTACTAAAACCGAGTTAGTAGCACTTAAAGAGTTTATCCAGGAGAACTTATAAAAGGGATACATTAGACTATTATAGTTATCAGTAGGATATCCAGTATTATTTATCCCAAAGAAAAATGGAAAACTTAGGATGTATATAGACTATAAACAGTTAAACAGCATTACTAGGAAGGATAGATATCCTTTACCCTTAATTAACGAAATCTAAGATAGGATAGGCAATATATAAATCTTTACAAAGATAAATCTAAGGTGGGCATACTATTAGATTAGGATTAAGGAAGGCGATAAATAGAAAGCAGCTTTTAGGTTAAAGGAAGGACTATATAAACCATTAGTTATACAATTTAGGCTTATAAACGTACTAGCAACGTTCCAGAAGCAAATTAACAGTGTGTTAGGAAAACACTTAAATGAGTTTATTATAGCATACTTTAATAATATTATCATCTACTTAGAGAATAAGGAAGAATATAGAGAATATATTAAATAGGTCTTAAAGAGACTATAAGAAGAACAAATGCTAGTAGCAATTAAGAAATGCGAGTTCTTCACAAGGAAGACCAATTTTATAGAATTTATTATTAAACTAGGAAAAATTAGTATGGACCTAAAGAAAGTCAAAGCTATAGTAAGTTAGCAAGAACCAGAGAATATTATATAGTTAAGGTCGTTTCTAGGGTTTTGCAACTACTATAGGAGGTTTATAGTATAATGGTTAAAAAGTATTAAGCTATTTACAAGGTTAACAAAGAAAGAGAAACTATAGGTTTAGGGTAGTAAATAGAAGAAGCTGTTCTAAGAACTTAAGGAGATGTTTACCTAGGAACCAGTCCTTAAGATCTATTAACTAAAGTTAAACACGGTTGTTAAGACAGATATATTAGACTTCGCACTAGGAGCATATTTGCTATAGAAGCACTAGGACACGTAGCATCCAGTAGCGTACTATAGTCGGAAAATAACACCACTAGAGTTAAACTACAATATCTATAACAAGGAGTTGTTAGGTATAGTTACAGCACTTAAAGAATAGAGAGCATTTTTACAAGGTACAGAGAAACTATTTATGGTTAAGATGGACTATAAAAACCTTACAGGATTCCTAATAATAAAGGAACTCAACCAAAGATAGGTTAAATGGGCGGAAATGCTTATAGAATACCATTTTAAGATTTAGCATACCAAAGGTATAGATAATGCACGAGTAGACGCTTTAAGTAGAAAAGCTAAACTATAAAATAACAAAAAGCTATTAGGAGCTTTATTGCAAAAGAATTAAAATAGATTAATTAGGTATAATTATCTAAAGATCACAGCAACTAAGGAAAGTCAGGTCCACAAATTACTAGAGAGTAATTAGATATAGAAGATCTAAAAAGTATAGGCAAAGAATCTAGACTTAGAGCAGTACAAAAATAGAGAAGTAACGTATATACCTAAGTCTATCGCAGAAGAATTTATTAAGGAATTCCACAAGGGAATAATACAAGGACATAACGGGTCTATAGGACTAGTGTTAAGACTTTAAGAGGAGTACATTATTTAAGAAATCTGGGGACTAGCAAGATAAGTTATAAGAGAATATCCAGATTGCTAAAGGAATAAACCGACAAGGTATAAGCTATATAGAGGGCTACAACCTATCAAAATACCAGAAAGACCATAGGAGGTTATATTATAGGACTTTATTATTAAGTTACCAAAGTTAAGAGATCCTATTATAGGACAAGATTATAACGCGATCTTAGTAATAGTAGATAAGCTTATAAAGTAGGGATACTTTATAGCATGCACTAAAGAGATATTAGTAGAAGATATCGCTAGAATCTATATAAGGGAAGTATTCATAAAATATAGAGCACCAGACAAGATCATATTAGATAGAAATCCAAGATTTATAGTAGTATTTTAGGAAGTGTTTTTAGCAGAATAAGGAGTTCGCGCAGTAACCTCTATAGCATATTATCCGCAGACGGACAAATAGATAGAAAGGCTAAATTAGACACTAGAACAGTATCTAAGGCATTATATCAATTATATATAGAATAATTGGGTATTGTTATTACTAATTACACAGTTTGCGTACAATGTAATACTATAAAAAGGAATGGGAACATTACCATTTAAGGCAAACTACGGATACGAGCCAAGGATATCGTTGTTGCTACAGTAAGTAAAGAAAACGAGTAGCACAGCTAAATAAAGAATGGAGACGTTAATAAATCTTTATATAGACCTTACGGAAATAGCCAAACTAGTACAGCAAAGGATAAAAAGGTACTATAATGCTAAGAGATCTAAGGGACCAGATCTTAAGGAGGGAGATAAAGTGTAGCTACTACACAAAACTTTTAAGAGTCGACGACTAAGCAAAAAGTTAGACTATATTAGACTAGGACCTTTTAAAATTAAGCAAAGAATTTTACTGGTTATATATAAGTTGAACCTACTAGCCAAAATGAAAATCTACCCTATATAGCATATCGCGATGCTGGAGCTAGTATACGGGAATATTAAGCCACCAGTCTACAAGGCAGACATATATAAAGGGTAGGAAGAAGATAAATAGCAAGTTTTAAAGATTATTAGTTATAAGGATGTAGATAATAAAATATAGTACAAAGTAAAGTAGATAGGCTATAGTAAGACTACCTAGGAACCACTAAGCAACCTAGAGAACGCTATGGGAAAGGTATAGGAGTATTAGAAGAAAGTAGGTTAGGTAGTATAGATAAAGAAAAATTGCCAAAGAATAAGTTACCTAAGGGGGACCCAAAAGGAGCACCTGCTAAGCTATTTGGAGTTGTTTCCCCCGCTAGCAAACATAAGTCTGCCTTAGCCTCCTCCGCTTCTAGCTTACGGAGACCCTACTTAACTAGGCGAAACTCCTTAGAGCATACCTTCTTATAAACCTTCTTAAGACGGGTTAACTGAGCGAAGGTAGTCTAATAAAGTTTAAACGCGTAAGCAGACGCTTTTAATGCACGATATTAAGCCTCTAGTAATAGGGCTAATTCCTTAGCAAAATAACGGAGTTTATTATAAGCGACTATAAGCAAGCTCTTAAGCTTTTTGGCCTTGGATTAAACACGAGACCCTATAACAAATTACTTAGGGAACTAAGAGACTATTAAGAGTTATGGAACGCATATACTTAGCATCAGAAACTAATCTAACATTATAGGAAAACCGCATGTTCGATTTAGTACATTTAGCGCAAGAAGATAGTTAGCAACTGGAGGGAGCCGCAATTGCAACACACACTAACTTCTTGTCTGCGCAACAAGAATAGGAGGGCATGGCCTTACCCAGAGAAAGGATCTTAAGCACTACACGATTGCGACAATTGGTAGATAAGGACGAAGATGCTTTAGGTATAATAAGTAAAAATATTAACCAAATTAATTAAACGGACATTACACCTCTAGTAGACGACTTGGAGATGTTAGGAATCTTTAAGGACAAAGATAAAGAGAAGGGAGATAGTATTACGGACAGCTTAAGTATGATATTACAACTACTTAAAGAAGAGTTGGAGGAAGCTAGTTAGTTAATATAGGCACGGTCTAAAATGGATCCGGTGGAACCATATAACGAGAAATGGTAACTAAGGTTACGTAGTTAGGTCTATAATCTATAGGATTAGAAGAACGTGGGATCTGCAAGCAGATTAATAAATTAATAGATTAATGGGTTAACAGAGCGAAGGGATTTCTTAGGCGTATAATTGTGTATTTAAAGGACTATAGTCCCTACCCAAATAGTTCTTTCTTTGTAGTGAATCTTAGAATATAATTAGAGTTAATCTATTAGGCAACTACTCCACTAGTTATTATTATGTTATTAAACTGTTCTTACCTATATACCTAGCCCAATAATAGGACCCACCGTAGTTCCTACTACAAGGTTCCGTTACACTAGCAACACCTTTAGGCTAAGTTTAAGGACGAATTACCTATTTAGTTTACATCTATTAATAAGATAATATAGTATCTAGCTACTATCTATATTAATCTAAATAAAGTATAGGATGCTTGTTATAACTATAACCGCCTAATAATAAAACTAAACCAACCTTTTACTAAGTTCTAGACCTAGTTCTTATACCTAGTAGGCGAAGGCTAGGTTCCCTCTAAGAACTACTATTTGGACCTATATAATAAGCTAACAGTCTAACTATAAGAGAATATTATGGTAGCCTTAGATAACCTACTAACCTACTAAAGACTTGCAGCCTAATATTTATTACTAGATTTAGAACTAAAAAGAATTAATACTTATTCTAATTAACTAAAAAGGTCTTATAGCAACCAGAATCTACCTATTATACTAACAGGAGCTAGCATTAGAAGATAAACTATAACCGCTCTTATACTAAAAGTGGTTATAACTACCTACCCTTAAGCCTTGCCTGACTTGTTATATACTATACCCTTAGTTAATACTTGGTGTAATACCCTAGTTAACCCTACTATAGTTACATGCTTTAATTACGGAAAGGATAGTTACTTTACTATATCCTGCCTAGAGTTAAAGGATATAGGTAATATTAAGGAGATAGAGAAAGAAGAAATGTTTAATAAGTTAGGAAAAAAAGAACCCTAGGGAAAGACTCCCCAAAAACACTTTATAGTTCTATGTATAGTATCTTAAAATAGATATAGAGTTAATATAAATGCCCTTATTAACACTAGAGTAAATAGCTTTGCCTTTATAAATACTGCTTATGTAAATAACGTTACTAAGTTCTTAAATATAAATGCTACATAACTAGAGAAGCCTATTTAAGTAAAAGGCTATAACAGCTAAGCCAGTAAGCCAGTAACCCATATTTTAAAGCTATATATTACTATTAATAGATAACGCTAGTTTAGTATCCCCTTCTGTATCCTAGACCTAGGGTCCTATAATATAATCCTTGGCCAAAAATAGATATTTTACTTTAATATTTAGTTAAATATGTAATAAAGACAGTTTGTCTAGCTAGAGAATAGACTAAAATTATTCTCCTTTATTAAAGAAATTTAGACTAACTGTAAGATATTAGCCGTAAAGGCTAACCTTATTTATTAATAGGATGTTAGAAACTGCGACCTAGCCTTTACTTAAGAAGATGCCCGCTATAGGGCCGGTAAGAATTCCGTACTAATAATAATACTCCCCTAAAGCACTATAGTTAAGAAGGACTTTACTTATAGAAGTAGAACGGATAGTAATATAGACAACTTCTAAATTGCAGAAATCTGGCTAATATAGAAAAGGACATACTAATAGGATATAAAAGATAACCTTTAGAAGATGTAGTAAGAGCTAAAAGGAGTAAGGATAATACTAATATACTAAATGCCCCCAAGGCTATGGACACCTCTACTACCACATAATACCCCTATAGTAGACATTGCGGCAATTAGTGCTATAGATTTTTACTTTAATATATACCAGAAGGATAATGAAGTCTTTATAACTAGCTTATATAAAATTAACTGGATTATTAATAAGAAGAAAGAAGGGCTAGTAGAGGAAACTAATAAAGAACTAGTTAAGCGCCTTCTCCCTACTTACCTCTTAAACTATAGAGACGCGTTTTTAAAAGCAGCTTTAGATATACTGCCCCCCTACTAAACCTATAATTATAAGATTTAGCTAGAGGCCAATAACTCTCTAAGCTATAGCCCCATTTACTAGCAAACTATAAAAGAACTAAAAGCTATAAAATAGTACTTAATTAATAACCTTTATAAAGGGTTTATTAAACTAAGCTAGGCTCCTTTTATTTCCCCTATTCTATTTATAAAGAAACCTAATAAAAGCCTCCGCTTCTATATTAACTATTAGAAACTAAATGCTATTACCTAAAAAGATTGTTACCCTCTTCCCCTAATTAATAAGACCTTTATATGTTTAAGCCGAGCTAAAATCTTTATAAAGCTTAATGTCCGCTAAGCTTTCCACTAAATTAGGATAGACCCTATATTAGAGGATTTAATAACATTCTGTACCTACTATGGTTCTTATAAATATAAAGTCCTTTTTTTAAGACTAATAAATAGGCTAGCCATATACTAACAGTATATAAATAATGTTCTTTTTAACTACCTTAATAAATTCTGCATGGTATACCTAGACAATATTCTTATATACTTGGATAATAAACTTAAGTACCAAGTTTATATTAAAAAGGTCCTAGAGAGGCTGTAGAATATAGGCCTATAAGTTAATATTAAGAAATATAAATTTGGAGTAAAACAAATAAAGTACCTTAGGTTTATTATTAGCATAAAAGGAATTAAAGTTAACCCTAAAAAGGTTAAGGTAATATGTAATTAGAAACCCCCTTATATAGTAAAAGGTATCTAGTTATTTCTTAGCTTCTATAACTTCTACTATTAGTTTATCTGTAAATATAGGGTTATAGCTAAGCCTTTTATATAACTAACTAAGAATAATACGCTTTTTATTTTTAATAATAATTATATAGAAGCTTTTAAGGAGTTAAAGGACTGACTTACCTCCTCCCTAATTCTCCATCACTATAACCTAAACCTTAAGTTAATGCTAGAAATGGACGCCTCTAATAGAGTAGTAGTGGGGGTTCTCTTACAGTTACACCTAAATGGCAAGTAGTACCTTATGTGACGGTGCTAGGGCACCGTCCCCTGAGCTGGCTTGGCGCAATATCCGGAGTCTGCCCGTAGCGTATATATTACCCCCTAGAGCCTCCTTTCCTCTTCTTCTTCTCCTCAGCTTAGTATTCTTATATGGTAGCAATCTACAAGCTTCGGTTCAGAAGCATTTATACAAGCCCGTCACATTATACTAAGCTCACCCAACCCCCAGGGACTTCGTCTGCAACGACGCGTCAACGCGTTATACTCAGACCTCCCTTTTCCCTCGCCTGGGAAGGCCTGGATAATATCCTACCCCGTTCCGTAGGTCCTTAAGGACTCGCGTTAAACACCCCTAGCTGCGCGTTGTCGTCGCTGGAAGGTCTCCTATGGTTACGATTAAATGCTGACTTCAATAGCCAGGACACGTGCCTAGGAAGGCTTTAGAATATCTCACCCCTCTAACCTTTTCGACTGATACAGAGTTGTACGAGCTACAGAGACGACCCCGGTTAAGACTCACCCTAGTGCTGTGGAGAACGAAGTCAATTAAGACTCAGCCGTAACGCTGCAATAAACGATATTAACGGATACCCAGACTACGCTGCAATAACCACCCTAATTAATACTAAGCCGTACAAGGAGAGACGAAATCGATTAGGAAGGACTTACTAGCACCATACTACCACCCTAAACCCCAAACCCGATTACCAACTGCGCCAATATGCCTACGATCGAACCCAATAACCTGTCGCGCCGATATGCCTGCGACACGACTCTCCGACCTGTCTATAAACGCCTTATAGACACCCGTCAAGTTCTCATTAATTACCACCGTACCTAATCAACCCGAACCTTACTACCGACCTAGATAGTCTCTTGATCTTAAGGCCGGATACATCTACAAGCATTACCCTAGGGGAGAATTTAAGCGATTCATGGCACTCTTAATTAGGAGAACAGATTAGGAGAATTATTCCAATTCATAGCACTCTCCAATAGCTCTACAGATAAGCCTATTTCTATAACCCCTTATAAACTATCAACGCGTTTCTCTTAATAGCTATTTATACAACCTTCTACGAACAAGACAGCCTACTATTATAAAAGCGCGTCTTACCAGTTGTTAATAAGAACCGAAATATTAATACGTACCCTTTTAATACCATTTGTTGACTACCCTTAAACTGCCTACTACTTAACAGCAGTCCTCCTTAAATAATAATATGCGAATCTGCTCTCTAATAGCATCTCATTAAATTAAACGCTATATAACAGCTTACCCTTGTACGACTATGCTCGAATATTAAAGCGCACTCTTTCTTTAATACCTTTAACCCCCTAATAAGAATCGAAATATTAACACGTACCTTCTTAATACCTCTTTTAATACCTCTCTAATAACGATTTAATATACTAAATCACAACGGTATTCCTATAAGTCTTCAATCGATACCCTTAATTAAATATAAGTATTTAAATACGGCTGCTAACCCTATAGCGTACCTTCAAATCTCCTAACAATACTTAAACACGTCTACCGTTTTATAACCTGTTCTGAGAATTATAAGAATATTAATAGACTACATACTAATACCCTAATCGATTCCTGTCAAATTATCAAATATACTATAATTAACAGTATACTTTAACTAATTAATACCTTAACAAGAATCAACCTATCGGCGCGTCTCCCTTAATACCCTACTTGTATAACAACTAGTTAAATATGCTAAGATTAACAGCATACCTTAAACCAATTAATTAACTATGGCTAGTAATACGACAGCATCTCTACTAGTCAACGGCATATTAATTAATTAAATAATTAACAACGTCTTAAACTACCTACCAATTAATGGTAGACCTTAAGAAACCAACAGACGGATCGTGCCGTTACGCCTATAATCCAAATGCGATTTAAACGCGACCTAAATGCAATTTAAACGCGAACCCAACTAACCGTCGTGCCAATATACCTGCGACACGAACTACGGCTTTAACAACAGCCGTATAAGTTCGTTAACAATTAACTACCTTCCTTATTCAATCGTCTTCTTCTCTACCTACGGTGATTCTTTTTAACTAACACTAAGCTACGCATACTAAGGAACGACTATAGTCGATACTAAGTTATACAAGCTTTACCTTAGGCATTTATACACTTTAATAACAAGGTTAATACTAAGCTATATAAGCTTCGACAACAAAATCGATTTGGACAAACTAGACAATAATCGCGCTATTACGCCTACAATCCGAATGTAATTTAAACATAATTTAAACGCGATTTGAATGCAAACCGATTAACTAATCGTGCTATTATGCCTACAATTAATCAACCAATAATAGCGCCAATATGCCTGCTATCTACCATCTAACGCTAGCACCGCACTGCTACTTGACCTCCGCTGCTTCGCCTATAGCTAAACTAACACCTTACTGCCTTACTGTAGCTAACCAACTCTTACTGCCCTTCCTATAGCAAATCCTAATTTGACTATTACTGCTCTACCTATAGCACTACTACTAACTTCTACTACTTTGCCTATAGTAATAACCGTATATAAGGTAGAGCTTCGCTCCCTAAAATATAACCCTAACGCTAGCACCATACTACTACTAAACTAGATAACAATAGCGCTAATATACCTGCTATCCCAACCTAATAATAACTACTACTACGCCTATAGTCTAACCAACAGACTAATTGTGCTGATATGTTAGCAATCCACTAGCCAACTAATAGATTGAGCTCTGAACGTTTGACCTACTATTACCACCTAACGCTTGCACCATACTACTATTATAATAGACCTCCGCTGCTTTGCCTACAGCTAATCAACCCTCGCTGCTTTGTTAGCAGCTAACTACCCTTACTACTCTACTCGTAGCTAATTGACCACTTGCTGCTCTGCTTGCAGCCAACCAACTTCTACTGCTCCACCTGTAGCAATAACTATATACAAGATAGAGTTTTACTCCCTAGAATACAACCCTATCGCTAGCACCGTACTGCTATACAAATTAATAAGCATCGTGCCAATACGCCTATAATACAAATGCGATTCGAACGCGACCCATACGTAATTTAAATGCAAACCGACTAACTAATTGTGCCGTTATGCCTATGATCCACTAACCAAACAATCGCGCTAATACGCCTGCAATTAATCGACCAACGATAGCGCCGATACGCCTGCTATCTACCATCTAACGCTTACACCGTACTACCACCCAACCTCTGCGATATACCTCTCGCAGTTAAACCAATACTTTGCTGCCCTACTGCAGCATTACAATCGACTTCTACTACTCTGCCTACAGTACCACACTCAACCTCTGCTGCTTCGCCTGCAGCTAAACTAACAGACCCTTGCTGCTCTGCCTGCAGCTAATCCCGGTTCGACTATCGCTACTCTGCCTATAGCACTATAACTGACTTCTACTACCCTACTTGCAGTAATAACCGTATATAAGGAGAGCTTTGCCCCTTGGAATACAACCCCGCCGCTAGCACCGTACTGCTGCCTAAACAAACAAGTCTCGCGCCAATATACCTGCGAGCACAAACCCGCCGCTAGCACCGTACTGCTACCTAAATTAATAAGCTCTGCGCTAATATGCCTATAGAACTACAACCTATTAATAAGATTCTGTGCCGATTTGCCTACGGAATACGACCCTATTACTAGCATTATACTGCCACCTGAATGACACTGTCGCTAGTACCATACTACTACTAGGCCTTTGCTGCTCCACCTACAGTTAAATATAATACCTTGCTATATTACTGTAGTTAACTAACACCTGCTGCTTTGCCTGCAGTACCATAACTAACTTATACTGCTCCGCCTACAGTAATAACTATATACAAGGTAGCTCTGCTCCTTAGAATACACCTCATCGCTAGCATTGTACTACTATAACTAGATAAGTTACTGCGCCAATATGCCTGCGGAATAGACAAGATCTTATGCCAATATGCATATAAGCTATATTTCCCTAACCCTCCCACCCTTATTAAATACTTTTTTACCTACCTTTTTATAAGAGGGGGAGTAGGGGGGCTTTCTTTTTTTTATAGCTTGGGGCGCGCCATAATAAAAGGGGGGATAGAGAGCTAGGAGGTACCGGAGTTCTAAAGGAGGAGCAATGACCAACGGAGGGCTCCTAGCGATATACCTCTCGCAGCAGCAGGAGCTGCAGGACGGCTGCCTGCCCTATATTAACTGGTATAGCAATATACCCCTTGCAGCAGCAGGAGCTGCAGGACTATTGCAAGTTCTATATCAACCAGCATTGCGATGAAGCGCCAGATGCTAGATTTTTTTTCTTTTCTTTCTCTTCTTTCTCTTCTATAAGGGGACAAAGCCTAAGGGCAGGCTTTTTTGGAAGGGGGGAGTAATGTAACGGTGCTAGGGCACCGTCCCCTAAGCTGGCTTGGCGCAATATCCGGAGTCTGCCTGTAGCGTATATATTACCCCCTAGAGCCTTCTTTCCTCTTCTTCTTCTCCTCAGCTTAGTATTCTTGTATAGTAGCAATCTACAAGCTTCGGTTTAGAAGCATTTATACGAGCCCATCACACCTTATTACGTTTTTTTTTAAAGATAATAGCCCTAGCTAAGTGTAACTATAAGGTACATAATAAGGAAATGCTAGCTATTATATAATTATTGTTCTAGTGGCATGCAGAGCTTAAAAGCACAGACTCTTAGATTAAAGTCTATACTAATTATAAAGCCCTTAAGTATTTTATAATAATAAAGCAGCTTACCAGCTAATAGGCTAGATAGGCTAAAATACTCTCCTAATTCTTCTTTATAATTATATACTGCCCTAATAGGCAAAATTTTAAAGCTAATACCCTTATCTAAAGGAAATAGGATATAGGACTATAAGATAAGCTAAAGGCTTAATACAAGATATATACCCTCCTCTGTCCCAAATAGCTTAACCTATATATCCTTAAGAAACTAAGCTCTAAATAGAATAAGCTAGCGCCTATAAAAGGAGAAATTTTGGACAAACTAATAGGACTAATTAACTGTATCCTAGTCGCGAACCGCACAGCTAAATCCCTAAAAGCCCTCTGTAACTAAGCTATAGAAGGTAACCCTAACTTAAAAATAGAAGATGGACTGCTCTTATATTGAGAACAGCTTATAATTCTAAATATTAATAACCTATAAACGGAACTAATCTGTAAAGCCCACTGTTAAGTCTCTATGGCGCACCCTAGTTAAGATAAAACCTACTAACTACTAGCGCCTTGCTACTACTAGTAAGGACTCCTATTTAATATAAAACAATTTATTAGGAATTATTATACGTATAAATAGGTAGATACCCCTAGGGATTAAACCCCTAGGTAGTTATAACCACTACCAGTTCCTAAACGCCCTTAACAGTATATTATAATAGACTTTAAATTATTTCTAAAGGATAAATACCGCTATAATATGGCCTTTATAGTAGTTAACCAACTAAGTAAGTAAGCTATTTCCCTCCCCTGCTTTAAAACTATAACTATAAAAGATATAGCCCGCAGTATATTAATAATATTTACTAGATTTATGGCGCTCCTAAGTTAATTATCTCTAATTATAGACCCTAGTTTATATTGGACTTCTAGGACAAATTCTGCCATATCCTTAAGATTAAGATTAAGCTCTCTACTATATTTTACCCTTAAACTAACGGCTAAACCAAGATTATAAACTAATACCTTAACTAGCAACTTTGCCCCTTTATTAATTACTACTAGGATAACTAGTTGGAACTACTACCTATAATAGACTACGCACAGCTTACACTTCCTTATAATAGTATAGGAATGTTACCATTAAGTTACTCTATAGATATAAACTATAAATATTCTTTAATTGGGATAGACCTATAGGATCTATAATAGCCTGCAAACGCCTTAGCTATAAAGAGGCCCAGATATTTGCTAAGAGAATACACGGAGCCTAGGAGACTGCCTAAGCAATTATAAAAAAAGTATAAGAGAAAAAAGAGGCTAATATAAACCAATATTGTTATAAGGTAGACTTTTATATAGGAGATAAGGTATAGATGTTAATAAAGAACTAAAAGACCTCGAGGCTAAGCTATAAGCTAAACTACTAAATAGCTGGCCCCTATAAGATCCCTAAGAAGGTAGGGCACTCTTTTAAGGTTAAGCTACTAAAGTTAATAAAGATCTACCCTATTTTTTCTTTAAACCGACTATAAAAGGCTGTGGACGACCTATTGCCTAGATAGTATAACAACCCCCTACCGCCAATTTAGATTGCAGAGGACAAAGAATAGAAAGTTAAAGAGATTTTAGCGGTTAAGAAGGACCATAGTACCTTAAAATACTGTATAAGCTAGGTAGGTTATAACAAAGATCCAGAATAGTACCCTATATCCAATTTTAAGTACTCTCCCTATAAGCTACGAGATTTCTACCTAGCCTACTTAGACCTCCTTAGACCACTACGCAAATTAGACAGCTGGATGAAATGCTAAGAAGAGGGGTTAGATAACTATAATAATCTAAACAACAATAAAGAACTTGGACAAAGCCTAAGGGCAGGCTTTTTTAGGAGGGGGGGGGGTAATATAACGGCGCTAGAGCGCGTTACCTGCTACATTGCCGTTTCTAGGGCAATTTGCCGCATTTTAGGGCAATCTGCTAGTACTACTCGTAGAGCAAACCAATTAGGATTTTCTATGCCCGGTATGGAAAATCGCTATTAGCCCGCTTGCCATTAGCGCCTTGGCGACCCCTTATATCTTATTAGTCTTTAATAGTCTTCTTCTTCTTCTTCTCCTTAGCTTAGTATTCTTATATAGTAGCAATCTATAAGCTTTGATTTAGAAGTATTTATATAAGCCCATTATAATAAGCATTATAGCAACTACCAAAAATTAGAAAATTTATACTTTAATATCTTAATAACTACTTAATAATAAATTCTAATAATTTATATTTGGACTGTTATATTCACTTTATAGCTTCTATTAAAGTTATATAGTAATTAGTTTAGTGGTTCTTAAAATATAGCACCTTAGCTCTATTTTAGTCCCTAATTATAATATTTTAAAAACCACTAAACTAATTACTATATAACTTTAATAAAAGCTATAGGATATATATAAAAGTCCAAATATAAATTATTAAAATTATTATTAAGTAGTTGTTAAGATATTAAAGTATAAATTTTCTAGTTTTTAGTGAGTTTTGAGGTTGCTAGGATGCTTATAGTGCAGCTTGCTTATAGATTACGTTAGTATAACTAGATTCTCGTTAATATAACTCTTAAACTTACCCTTACTCTATAGACGAGTAGCCTTTAAGATTTGCTTATAAATAGCCCTTTAAAAGGTAAAGAGCTCTTTATTAGGGATCTCTGGCCTATTCCTTTAGGCATTATACAATAGAGTAGAACCTATAGATAGTGTTTTTTTACAGAATCTCTTTTAAAGCTTTTATACAATATAGAGCCATTTCTTACCAGTAGTAGTTAACTTTAAATAGTCGTTCTTATTCTTTAAGAAAGCCGTATAACTTTTAGGATTAAAAATCCTAGCAGCTAAATGGTATAGAGATTTTACAAGCTTCTTTATATACCTTTTAAACCTTCCTTAGCTTATATAAGGTAAGGAAGCATAAAGTTATTCTTATTTAAAGAAGCTAATTCCTAGTGTGGTGGTGTAGATTGGACGTCGCCTACTGTCTTGGCATTTTCTATATTTATGGAGCCTTCGGCTTCCCTCCTTCTTAATCATCACCAACCTACCAGTTACCGGAAATACACTCTTTTCTTTCTTTCTTACTGACTGCTTTCTACTGATTTATTCTGACTGATTATAACCGACTAACCAACCGACTAACAGACAGACTTTCTATCAGAGAGACACCGTACCCTTCCACACTAGTATAAAAGAATTAGTAGTAGAAATATAATAAAAAGTTATATAACTAACCTAACGTACTCTACGGGCGAGCTGGCCATATAGGCGAGCTAGTCACCTTAAACCCTACCAAAAATTAGAAAAATCATACCTTAATATCTTAACAACCACTTAATAATAAATTTTTATAATTTAGATTTGGACTTTTATATACACTCTATAGCTTCTATTAAAGTTATATAGTAAATAGTGTAACGTGGTTCACAAGCGACCCGGTTATACAAGCGACCCGGTCACCCCAAAACCCCACCAAAAAATCCAAAAATCGTCCTTTAATATCTCAACAACGGCTCAATAATAAATTATAAAAATTTATAATTGGACTCTTATGCTTACTTTAAGACCTCTATTAGAGTTTTAGAGTAATTAGTTAAGCCATTATTAATATATTAAGATTTAGCTCTTAAATTTTAGCTTAGTTATTATATCTTAAGAACCGCTTATTAAATTACTTTAAAACTTTAATAGAGGTCTTAAAATGAGTAGGAGAGACTAGTTATAAATTTTAATAAATTTTTATTGAGCCGTTGTTGAGATATTAAAGGACGATTTTTGGATTTTTTGGTGGAGTTTTAGGGTGACTGGGTCGCTTATATAACCGGGTCGCTTGTGAACTACGTTAGTAGTTTTTAAGATATTAAAATTTAGAGCTAAAATATGGCTAAAATATGGCTATACTACTATATCTTAAAAACCACTAAATTATTTACTTTATAACTTTAATAGAAGCTATAGAGAGTATATAAAAGCCTAAATCTAAATCATTAGGGTTTGTTATTAAGTGGTTGTTAAGATATTAAGGTATGATTTTTCTAGTTTTTTGGTGGGGTTTGAGGTGGCCAACTCGCCCGTATGGCCAGCTCGTCCGTAAAGTACGTTATACCTTTTAAATAATGTCCTAAAGAGTATTAATTAATTTTAGAACTCTTTTTAGTGTTATATAATCTCTTTAAAGAAAAAGAGTTATGTTATAAAAAGCTTAAAGGAAGTTATAAGTCGTATAAAGCTAAATCTAGTTATCTATTATAAGCACGTCCTCTCTTAAAATATCCTTTTTATAGTACTCTATATAAAGTTAAAATCTAGCCTTTATCTTATCCTCTAAAGCTATAGATAATATATTAAACTAGCTATTCTATCTTATACAATTATTAAGAGAAATAATCTTTTTAGCTTTACCCTTAATCTATATTATATAATTCGCTAAGAAATAGATATAGATAATAATATTATAAAGCTTTCCTATTGGCCCTATGATATCTTAAATATTTCTACGCCTTTTATCTAACTTATCTTTTATAGGTAAGGGTTTTGTCTTTGCTTTTGCCTTTATTAATATCTTTGCTTATTATATAACTTCTTTCTCTCTTTTCCTCTCCCCCTAACTAGCTTAGACGTCTTTACTTATTATATAGCGTCTTCTTCGCTCTCCTCTTTATCCTCCTCTTTTTAGTTCTCTATAAGGGATCTTTTAGCCCCTTAGGTATATGCCTAGGGGCTCTTAGGAGCTGCCAAGGCTAGCCTTTAGCTAGTCCTTAGCGCCTCCTTATAAGCTCCTTAGGCTTGCAGCCCTTCCTTTTTTATTAGTTTGTCTCTCTCTGTACTTAGGGTATTACTATACCTACTCTTTACTATATTGTCCTCTTCTATCAACTCTCCTATAACTTATACTCGGCTTACCTACCCCCTACTATATACTTAGGCAATAGCCTTATATTCTCCTCCTCTTCCTCCTTTTCCTTCTCCTCCTCCTTTTCCTCTTTCTTCTCCTCCTCCTTCTCTTCTTCTTCCTATTTCTTATCCTCCTTATTATATAACACTATAAGCCTTTTATACTTCTTTAAAATAAAAAGGAAGGCCTAAAAACTAAGGCTATGTAAGGGATCTTTTGGCCCCTTACTTGGGTGCACGCCTGGGGGCTCTTAGGAGCTACTAAGGCTAACCTTCGGCTAGCCCTTAGCACCTCCTTATAAGCTCCTTAGGCCTATAGCCCTTCCCTCCTTATTAGTTTGTCTCTATACTTAGGGCATTGCTATACCTACTCTTTACTATATCGTCCTCTTCTATTAACTCTCCTATAACTTATACTCGGCTTATTTACTCCCTACTACATACCTAGGCAATAGCCTTATAGGTTAATAACATGCCTATTATAGAGTAAGTATAAGCAATAATAATATGTACCGAAAAAGATATTATTAAGCTATATATATAAACTATATAATAAAGTTAAGACATTGCGTAAGAAAAGAAGGTAAGAAAATGGGAAGAAAGAGTAATATAGCACATAGGGTTTTGCGCAAGCCCTAAGTTTTACTTAAGCTAGTAGACCGCCTTCCTAATATAGAGGAATACCAAAATACTGCCGAAATGCCTCAGAAGTAGCTGTTGGGTCGTGCACGACCTAATAGCGTATATAGCTACTTCTAACGCATTTCGGCAGTATTTTAATATTCCTCTATATTAGGAAGGCGGTCTACTAGCTTAAGTAAAACTTAGGGCTTGTATAAAACCCTATATGCCACGTTATATATTATTAGCTTAGTTAATTAGTTAATATATACATAGGATAGAATAGGATTTAAGTAGTAGCCCTAGCAGAACTTAGCAGAATTTAGTGGACTTAGTAGAATATAGCAGAATGCGGCAGATTGCCGTTGGATTTCTATAGATTGCCGTTAAATTACCATTAGATTGCCGTTAGATTGCCATTTTATAGTTAGTCTCTTCTTGCTAAGTTAGTAAAAATAGGTAAATATATATAAGGTGTTACGGAGGTGTCCCATAATAGTACCCCCCCTTTAAACTTAAGCTTTTATAAGATAGGGCTATAGTAGCTCTAGGTAGAGTTTATAAAAATCTTCTGCGGCTTATATAAGCCCTATAGAGTTAACGGGTTCCTATAAGGGCTTAGTAAAGCCTCTCTATTTTATAAGGTATATATATTAGCGTTTCCGTTTATTATACTTAATATTATCAATTCTTTTAATAAAGTATTTATCCTTACCATCTACTTTATCTAGTAGAGGAGGGTCCTAGATCTATTTAGGTAGGGCATTTAATATAGGGGAAGTAAGGTAGAGGACCGACGTATAGAATACGGGGTGGATTTTAACTATATTGGGGAGCTTTAGTTAATAGGCATAAGAAGAAATAACCTTTTTAACTTTATAAGGGCCAGCGTTCTTCTAATTAAGTTTTTTAGTAGGTCGTTTTATATTTAGATTTTTTATATTTAGCTAAATAAAGCTACTAATTTAATAAGCCGGTGATAGGGTTTGGTTTTTATTCGCTACGGCTTTATAGACAGATTAGGCCTATATAATTTTATTAATAAGGAACTCTTATAGTTCTTCTATCTTCTTTATAAATTTACATACTTCTATAACTTATAGGGCATAATAAGCGGGGCGAGGAATATTACTAAAGGGTTTAAAACCTATTTATAGATGCTAGCTGTAGTTAGCCAGGAATAGGGAGACCTTTATAGTTTCCGAAACAGAGTTATTTATAGTAAACTTGGTAAAAGCAAGCCAGTCTATTTAGTCGTCCTATAAATACGACGTGTATATCCAAAATATACTATTTTATTATAGCATTTACACGTTCCGTTTAACTATCCGTTTCTAGGTAGTATATTATAAATAATAGTACTTTAATACGGAGTTAGGTAGTTAGTTCTTTTTAGAATATAGAGATAAACTAGCTACCTTTATTAGAGATAATTATTTTAGGGAGTTTATAGAGTTTCTATATATAATCTAGGAATAGTTTAATAATAATAGGTATTAATATATTAAGGCAGGCGATTAAGTATCTTATTTTAAATAGTTAGTCTATAACTACTATAATGTTTATATAGCCTTTACTTATAGAGAGATTAACAATAAAGTTAATTAAGATATCCTTCTATCTTTAGTCCGGAATAGGCAGTGGCTTTAAAAAGCCGTTATACGTCTTATATAAAGCTTTAGCTTATTAGTAGGTATAGCAGCTAAAGACGTACCTTCGTGTCGTGTTATGTATATTTAGCCAGTAGTACTCTTATTAGAGTAGCTTTAGGGTTTTTCTTTAGCCTAGGTAACTGGCTACTAGTAGGTTATATACGTGTTTAAGGAGCTTAAGCTTAAGCTTATTATAATCTGGGATAATTAGGCGGTTTTAATAATATAAGCAGTTTCTACGGGCCTTATATTTGCCTAAAAAATATTTTTAGAGTGTCTAATACTATCTTATATTAGCTTGAGCGTCTCTTAGATAAACTCGTTATTTAGGTATTCATTAATTATAATCTATTTGATTAATTAATTATTTATTTTAAGGACGTATACTATAAGATCTTTAGTAGAAGGGTTAAATAGTTTAGGGTGAAGTAGGGTCTAATTTTGGTAAGAGTATGCTTTTTTTAGTGCTGGTACGTCTTATAAGCATTAGGTTAGGGTATTAGGCTTCTAACCTTAAACTCCTAGGCGGTATATAATTAAGAATTAAAAACAAGACAGATATTCTAACTAGTAGGCCTAGTAATAACTTAGCTATTTTATAGTCGCTAAGGACCTTAATTAGAAATCCAACGCCTTCTAGTTTAGGTCGCCATTATTTAAAGCATCTAATAACAGCTAGTAGTTCCTTATTATAGATCTCGTAATTATATTTAGCTAGGCTTAGTTATTTTAAGAGGTATACTATAGGATATAATACTCCCTCCTTATTATATTAAGACAGAATACCTCTAGTAGCGTAGTCAGACAAGTTAGCTCCTATAACACTTATTTAATCTAGGTTAAAGTATTAGAGTATAGGTGTGGTAGTAAATATAACTTTTAGATATATAAAGGCTTTCCTATATTTTTTATTAAAGATAAAGGCTTTATTCTTTTAGGTTAAAGCAATAAGGGGTAAAGCTAGGGCGGAGAAATTATTAATAAACCGTTAGTAGAAGTTAGCAAATCCTATAAAGGCCTTTACGTCCTTAATATTCTTAGGTTCTTATCAGTTCACAATAGCTTTCATTTTCTTTAGGTCTATTCGTATACTGTCTATAGAAATAATAAGTCTAAGGTATTGTCACGGGAGTCATCCGCGCACGTTTATCCCGTAATATCTACATACGTACTATCGCAACCCCTATATCTTCGACCACGTTTCCTAACCTGTTCCTGTTCTTTGTTAAACGTCTTAAACCATTACGCGTCAATATACTTAGTATGGTCAATATCCAGTATTTAAGCTTATTTATAACTGCTAGGTCGATCCGTAACAGATATAGGACTTCTATTTTATAGAATTCGCATTTATCTATATCTAATTATAGACTAGCTCCACATAGGGCTTCTAGAATAAGATTAACGTATTTCTTATATTTAGTTAGGTTATTGCTATATATTACTATATTGGCCGTCAAAAACGGACTCTGCACCTGTATATGGTAATGGCTACAAACCTAGGTCTTTAAAGTTTAGACTTAGAGCCAATGCAAAAACGTTATATAGCGTGCAGATAGGACCTGGTGGTAGTTATAAGCGTTATAGGCGGTAGTGAAAATTTTTCAGATAGTAAGATCTTAAAAACCACTACTATTGGCCCTTTATAATTAACTACTACGCTATTCTCCTACCTAAGGCACCTATACGATCTAACATGGATAAATAGCATTTAATAATATCCCCTAACCCCTAATAGAAAGCATTAATAACCTTATATTAATAAATAGGCAAACGCAAGTAAATGGGCGAGCAAATATATGGCCCTTTTAACCCCTAGGGCGATCGCCCGCGGAGTATACGGTCACTCGCTATACTGCCATAATACTACTAAAACCGTTAGCCGGATAACCCCGTATAGTTTTCCTTGTCTTCTCTTAACGGAGTAGTGCCCTTAAAGAGGGCCTAGTGACTAGGGCCTAGGCATAAAAGATACCTAGGTACATATATATATATCCTGCTTTTGTCTTTTAGTATTAGAATAGTAGAACGGATAAATCCCCCTTATGCCTTTAATAGGCCTTGGGGGGGGGGGGGGGGGGGGGTTTAGAAAATTTTTTAATATT
>Ga0307507_10001245_pt1 | contig 56951 bp, 10 predicted proteins | sample 7_EM_MG_FD_207223 | JGI IMG/M metagenome (GOLD analysis project Ga0307507, IMG submission 207223) | Populus trichocarpa ectomycorrhiza microbial communities from riparian zone in the Pacific Northwest, United States - 7_EM | ecosystem: Host-associated > Plants > Roots > Unclassified | place... | reverse complement strand
GGTTCTTGATGAAGTAGAACTGTAGAACTGAATTCTGCTGTTCTCTGATGCGGGGCGACTACGTTTTGTAGGCGCCTCGCCTGCGCTAAGCCGGTTACGGCCAGTGCGTCTCTATGGCCTAACAATTAAGAACGTAAAAGCCTTTATAGGATTTGCTAACTTCTACTAATGGTTTATTAATAACTTCTCCGCCCTAGTCTTACCCCTTATAGCTCTAATCTAAAAGGATAAAACCTTTATCTTTAATAAGGAATATAAGAAGGCCTTTGCCTATCTAAAAGTTATATTCACTACCGCACCTATACTTTAACACTTTAATCTAAACTAAAAAAGTGTTATAGAAGCTAACTCATTTAACTACGTCACTAAAGGCATTTTGTCTTAGTATAATAAGGAAGGAGTACTATACCCTATTGCATACTTCTTAAAATAACTAAGTCTAGCTAAATATAACTATAAGATCTATAATAAGGAATTATTGGCCATTATTAGATGTTTTAAACAATAGTAACCAAAATTAGAAGGCGCTGGATTTCTAATTAAGGTCCTTAGTGACTATAAGAATCTATAGTACTTTACAACTATAAAATAGCTAAGTTATTATTAAGCCTGTTGGTTAGAATATCTATCTTATTTCCAATTCTTAATTATATACCACCTAGGCTTTTAAGGTTAAAAACTTAATGCCCTAACCTAATGTTTATAAGACATACCAGCATAAAAAGAAGTTATAACAAAGCCTTGTAGGAAATACTACGGTAGACTCGCTAATAGGCTAGGTATATAGGTAAATAGGAAGTTAGTAATGTAATAGTAATAACTGGTAGAGTGGTTGCCCAATAGATTAACTCTAATTATATTCTAAGATTTACTATAAGGAAAGGAACTATCTAGGTAGGGACTATAGTCCTTTAAATACACATCCATACTCCTAAGAAATCCTCCTTATATATAAGGTATGTGAGGTACGTAAGGTACATAAGACGTTCCTTATAGATCTTATAGAGCTTATAGAGCTCGTTATATAACCTTAGTTACCATTCCTTGTTACATAGCTCTATGGGTTCCATCCTAGACCGTACTATAACGGAACCTTATAGCTTAGACTATGGTGGGTTCTGTTATTGGGCTGGGTATATAGGTATGACAAAAACAACAATGTAATAATAACTGGTGGAGTGGTTGCCTAACAGATTAACTCTAATTGTATTCTGAAATTTACTACAAGGAGAGAACTATCTATAGTAGGGACTAAGGTCCTTTAAATACATAACCGTACTCCTAAGAAATCCTCTCTTATACGTGAGGTACGTGTTGTCTATATTAAACATAACATCCCTTCTATTTAACACAGTCAATACGTTTAACACCACGTGACCTTAGTTACTATTCCTCGTTATATAGTTCTACTAGATCTATCCTAAACTATACCTATATTAACCAACTAGCTTCTACCAACTCTTCTCTAAGTAGTTATAACATTATACTTAAAGCGTCCATAACACTATCTCCCTCCTCTTTATCTTTGTCCTTAAAGATTCCTAACATCTCTAAGTCGTCCACTAGAGGTGTAATGTCCGTTTAATTAGTCTGGTTAATATCCTTGCTTATTATACCTAAAGCTTCTTCTTCTTTTTCCTGGGTTAAGTGTTGCCTTTATACAGTTTCCTTTATACTATTACTGGGTAAGGTAATAGCAATTCCTTACTTAAGGTGCGCGAAAGAGGGGTTAGTCTGTGTTACGCTAGTAAGCCCTTTATCTTAACAACCCTCCTCTTGCTCTAAGTGCACTAAAGCAAACATTTAATCGTCCTGTGATGTTCGCTCTGTCTCTAACGCTAAATATGCGCGTCCTATTACTCTTAATAGTCTTTAAGTTCCCTAAGTAACTTATTATAAGGTCTTATATTTAATCTGCTGCTATAAAGCTTAATAGTAAGCTGGCCTCCGCACTACTTAAGGTTTAACATACCTTAGAAGAGTCCGTACACGTCCTTAAAGCTTAATATTTAGCTTATGCTCGTCTTTAATGCCTTAAATGTGTCCGTAAGAAGGTTTGTTCTAAGGAGTGGAAACTAGTTTAACAGGGTTTATCTAAGCTAGGTGATAAAAGGATTGGCTCTCCTCCTACAAGGGAAATAACTCCAAGTAGCTTAGCAATTGCTCCTCTTAGGTCCCCCTTAGGTAACTCATTTTTTAGCGATCCTTCTTTATTAATATTACCTAACCTACTTTCTTCTAATACTCCCATACCTTTCCCATAGCGTTCCTTAGGTTGCTTAGTGGTTTCTAGGTAGTCTTACTATAGCCTATCCACTTTACTTTATACCACGTTTTATTATCTATATCCTTATAACTGATAATCTTTAAAACTTGCTATTTGTCTTCCTCTTATCCTCTATACATATCTGCCTTATAGACTAGTGGCTTAATATTTCTATATACTGGCTCTAGCATTACAATATACTATATAGGGTAGATTTTCATTTTGGCTGGTAGGTTTAACTTATATATAACTAATAAAATTCTTTACTTAACTTTAAAAGGTCCTAGTCTGACATAGTCTAACTTCTTACTTAGTCGTCAACTCTTGAAATTTTTATATAGTAGCTATACTTTATCCCCCTCTTTAAGATCTAGTCCCTCAGATCTCTTAGCATTATAGTACTTTTTCATTTGTTTTTGTACTAGTTTAGCTATTTCTTTAAGGTCTGCATAAAGATTTATTAACGTCTCCATTCTTTACTTAGCTGTGCTACTTGTCTTTTTTGCTTAATATAACGATAACAATGTTCTTAGCTTATATCCGTAATTCGCCTTAAATGGTGATGTCCCCATTCCTTCTTGTGGTGTTATATTATATATAAACTATATAACTAGTAATAGCGATACCTAATTATTCTATATATGATTAACATAGTGCCTTAGATACTGCTCTAGTGTCTAATTTAGTCTTTCTATTTATCCATCCGTCTGCGGATGATACGCTATAGATATTACTACGCAAACTCCTTATTCTGCTAGAAACACTTCCTAAAATACTGCTATAAATCTTGGATCTCTATCTAATATAATCTTATCTAGTGCTCCGTGTCTTATAAACACTTCTTTTATATAGATTCTAGCAATATCTTCTACTAATATCTCTTTAGTGTATGCTATAAAGTATCCCTACTTTATTAGCTTATCCACTATTACTAAAATTACGTTATAATCTTATCCTATAATAGGATTTCTTGACTTTAGTAACTTAATAATAAAGTCCTATAATATAACCTCCTATGGTCTTCCTGGTGTCTTAATAGGTTATAGCCCTCTATATAGCTTATACCTTATCAGTTTGTTCCTTTAGCAATCTAGATATTTCTTTATAACTTATCTTACTAGTCCCTAGATTTCTTAAATAATGTATTCTTTTTAAAGTCTTAACACTAAGCCTATAGCTCCATTGTGTTCTTATATTATTCCCTTATAGAATTCCTTAACAAATTCTTCTATAATAGACTTAGGCACATATATTACTTCTTTATTTTTGTATTACTCTAAGTCTAGATTCTCTGCCTACGCTTTTTAGATCTTCTATATCTAATTACTCTCTAGTAATTCATGGATCTGACTTTCTTTAGTTGCTATAATTTTTAGATAATTATACCTAATTAATTTATCTTAATCCCTTTACAATAAAGCTCCTAATAGCTTTTTATTACTTTATAGTTCAGCCTTTCTACTTAGAGCGTCTACTCGTGCATTGTCTATACCCTTAGTATACTGAATTTCAAAATGGTATTCTATAAGCATTTCCGCCTATCTAACCTGTTTTTGGTTAAGTTCCTTTATTATTAGGAATCCTATAAGGTTTTTATAGTCCGTCTTAACCATAAATGGTTTCTTTATACCTTATAAGAATGCTCTCTATTTCTTAAGTACTGTAACTATACCTAACAACTCTTTGTTATAGATGTCATAGTTTAACTCTGGTGGTATTATCTTTTAACTATAGTATGCCACTAGGTGCCATCTATCTTAATATTTTTATAGGAAGTACGCTCCTAGTGTAAAGTCTAATATATTTATTTCTATAACCGTCTTTAGACCTGGTTGATAGATCTTAAGTACTGGCTCCTAGGTAAACAACTCTTTAATTCTCTTAAACAGTTCTTATTGTTTCTTTCCCTATACCTATAGTTCTTCTTTTTTTGTTAGCTATATAAATGGCTTAATGTCCTATAACCATTGCGCTATAAACCTTTTACAGTAATTACAAAACCCTAGGAACAATCTTAACTGTGTAATGTTTTTTAGTTCTTACTAATTTACTATAGCCTTAATCTTCTTTAGATCTATACTAAGTTAGCCTAGTTTAATAATAAATCTAATAAAATCGGTCTTCCTAGTGAAGAACTCGCATTTCTTAATTGCTACTAGCATCTATTCTTCTTGTAGTCTCTTTAAGACCTATTTAATATATTCTCTATGTTCTTCCTTACTCTTTAAGTAGATGATAATGTTATTAAGGTATACTATAACAAATTTATCTAGGTGTTCTCCTAATACACTATTAATTCGCTTCTAGAATATTACTAGTGTGTTTATAAGCCCGAATTGTATAACTAATGGCTTATATAGTCCTTCTTTTAACCTAAAGGCTGCCTTCCATTTATTGCCTTCTTTAATTCTAATCTGGTGGTATACCTATCTTAGATCTATCTTTATAAAGATCTTTACGTTACCTATCCTGTTTTGGATTTTGCTAATTAAGGGTAAAGGATACCTATCCTTTCTAGTAATGCTGTTTAACTATCTATAGTCTATACACATCCTAAGTTTTCCGTTTTTCTTTGGGATAAACAACACTGGATATCCTGCTAATAACTATAATAGTCTAATATATCCCTTTTATAAGTTCTCCTAGATAAACTCCTTAAGCGCTACTAACTCTATTTTAGTAAGCTTATAGATTAAAAAGAACTTTAGACTTATTCCCTTTTCTAATTCTATTTTATAGTCCTAAGCTATATACTCTAACAGCTTCTTACTTTCTAGTAACTATAACTTTTTACTATACTTATGGTATCTCTTTAGTATATAACTTAAGCCTTACTTAGTCTCTTTATATATCGCTCTAACTTAATACCATACCAACTTGGTTTGCTGTCGCACTTTACGTTATTATATATCCTTAATATTAACTTAACCTATAACCTAATTAACCTTTGGATTATACTCCTATAATTAAGGTATTCCTAGTATTGCCTTATTCTGTCCTAATAGTAGGATATTAAAAGATATTCTAACTGGTCTCCCTTTAATAGTTATCTAAATAGGTCCTATTTTAAGATTAATAATACCTCCTCTATAGGCTATCTGATCTCCTAAAATTATTATAAGTGGATATAGGTGTTCCTTCTATCTATATAGTAACCCTATCCTTTCCACTATTTTTAGTGATATGTGGTTCCTAGTTACTCTACTATCTACCAATACTTTAAACTGCTAATCTTACCACTTAGCTCTTAAATTTAGGTATTGTCCTTAAATTCCTTTAAGGGTCTAAGGCTCTAACACTAGTTCCCTCTAGTTCTATACGCCTCCCCTTTTCCTAACTATTGGCTGCTTAATCCTGCCTATACTTAGTCCAACTTTAGCCAATACTTAGTTTATTTCTTTTCCTCTATATACCATAGATAAGTGTTCTCTAGGTACTCCCACCACTATTATCCGTCTAGGTATTCTTCCATAAGGAATCTTCCTAGTTAAAGTGTTAAGTCCCCTTAACCTTATACTTCTACTAGATGCCAACTATATATATACTTAGCATTCCTAAACCGCTTTTCCTTTAGTGCCTAATATATTCTTACTAGGTACTTCTGGTTCTTATCTTTAGGTGCTTTATATATATTACACATGTTATCCATATAAGCTATCTATAATAGTATATAATGCGCTACATGTTTTAGGTTAACTCTTAGTTTATCTTTATCCTTAAGTTTAAATCTATACCTGGTTAACCTAACCACTAGTATCTCTACTGTAGGTACTAAGATTTATTACTTACTTCTCTAGTTTCTAGATCCCTCTTCTAGGTTCCTTAACATTATAATTAATACTCCTTTAATATAACTTATGCGTTTCTCTATAATAGGTTAGTCTTAGACAACTTTTTTATCTAGCTATATATAAAAATCTTCCTATTTATTACTGTGTCGTTGCCTATACCACTTTCTATACAGCTGGTTTAGTGTATATAGTCTATCCGTTAAAAAGTACCTTGTTATTACTACATTATAATATCCTTTAGTATATCTTTCTTTAAACCTAATTAGAATATCTAGATCCTCTTTTTATTCTAGTTTATCTAACCATTTTGCCCTTAGTGTCCCTATACTTAGCCTATTAGTAACTTTTTGCATGGGTGCTCTATTCCTTATATAACCTAGCGTAGCTAATCTCTTATCTAGCTTTTACTCTTACTATACAATAATTCTTGTTTTAAACTTATCTATAGTTTCTTGTTTTCTGTATCTTGCAGCTAGATCTTTATAGTTGTCTTACTTTTTAATCCTAGTATTAACTGTTTAATCTTTAGGCTAAATACTGCGTTTACTTAGGATTGTTAACGTTCTTATTTATTCTCCAAACTTATAGTTCTTAAACTTGCGTCCTATACTTATTTATTTATTACTAAACTAAGTTACTGCCCTTTCCTATTAGTTTTTATCCATTATGGGTCCTTAGGTGTGTCTTATCTCACTTTAAGAATCTTAAGCTTCTTTTATCTCTTCTTAAGAATCTTAAGCCTGTGGCCTTTTGCCTTTATTAAGTAATAAGCTAGCACTAGCAGTTGTCTACTTACTTAGTTTCTTCTAAACATTACTCCTATTATCTTATAAAGCAATGGAAATTATATCCAACAGTGTTATAACATCTATTACTGAACCTCGTTCGGTAATGGTCTTAGTCTCTACTTCTATTACATTATTAAGGTTTAAGTACTCCTAGTTAGCCTCCTTTTCGTCCTTATCGCTAATAATTAATAAGTACTCTAACTCCATTATCATTACTACTAATCTTTATCTATATGTTACTGTAACATCTTAATCTAGCTTATAGAGTTAATCTTATTCTTTATCTAACTCTCTAGTTCCTTAGAGTTCTTTTAACTCTAGCTCTTATAGCTAATAGCTTACGCCATACTTAGCATCCTCATAAATTCAGTATGCGTTATTGTAATAATACGCAAAACTATTAATTAAACATTCTTTTATTCCTTATAGTGCACCGTCATCCCTCTATACGTATGTGCCGTCTGCTGGTCTGGTTCCCTTTACTATATAGTTACTCTAACCACCTCTACAGTCTCTAGCGAAATAACCCTATTTTCCACAATTTATGCAAGCTCTATCTTTAAACCATCTTTCTTGCTATAGAGTCTGCCTAAACATCTTCTACTACTGAGATCCCTGGTTTAGCCTCTACTCTAAGGTCCTTTAATTATTTAATCCTTAACCTCTAGGTTTCTATAGTTTCTTTCCCCATCTTTAGGTTTCTTTAGTACCACTTAGGTCTATTAGCTCTGCGCCATTCCATAGTTTTTAACTCTATGTCTATTATTACGTACTCTGCGCCTTATATAACTATAGAACTCTATCTTGCCCTCTTTTAGCTTGTTTCCTTTAGTAGATTCTATTATTAATCTTTATTAACTAATCTATTAACTCTCTTAGAGTATCCGCATCTTCTATTAGGATAATTACATCCTAGACTTTAGCCTTAAGTCCCTGTTTATACTATACCATAAGCACCTTATCATTCCACTTAACCTACATGGCTAGTGTTTAAAACTGTGTTATATACTTAATTGCTAAAGTACATTGTACTAAATTCTAAAGCTTTTATTCCGCTGTAGTTATAGCCTCCAGGTCTCTAAATATCTACATTAGTTACTCTACAAACCCGTTCCAACTAGTAAATATATACCGTATATTCTAGTTAGTAGTTATTATGCCATTGGCCTATATTTCCGTAAGATACGGCTTAAACTACTTAAGTGCCCTCCCTATTAGGAACAATCCTACATAGGCTACTTAGTCTAATAATATTACTAACTTTACTCCTTCCTATACTACCTTAAAGTACATTTGCGTAAGAAATCCCTTAAGCTTTAACTTTTCTCCAGAGAATTACTCAATTAAAGGTAACTTAATCTTTACCGCTTTAATTCCATTAATGCGTTCTTTAAGTATCCTATTATTGTCTTATAAGTGATCAACCATTTCCTATAACTAACCTTGCGTAACCACTTAAGAATCCCTATTATCTATACTGGTATCACCTGGCCCTAAGGTTATAGCTCCCGTCAACGCCATTATAACTGGTGCTGCTCTTAGTGGCATGTTGTTTAAGTTTGTTCCAATACCGTAACCTTAGTAGTGAATATATAATGGAACCTTGTAGCTTAGACTACAGTGGGTTCTGTTATTAGGCTAGGTATATAGGTACAACAAAAACAACAATATAATAATAACTGGTGGAGTGGTTGCCTAATAGATTAACTCCAATTATATTTTAAGATTCACTACAAGGAGAGAACTATCTATAGTAGGGACTAAGGTCCTTTAAATACACAACTATACTCCTAAGAAATCCTCTCTTATACATAAGGTATATATTATCTGTATTAAACGTAACGTCCCTTCCGTTTAATACAGTCAATATATTTAACACTATGTGACCTTAGTTACCATTCCTTGTCATATAGTTCCACCAGATCTATTCTAGACCGTGCCTATATTAACCAACTAGCTTCCACCGACTCTTCTCCAAGTAGTCGTAATATTATACTTAAAGCGTCTGTAACACATACTCTTATTAACTAACTAACTTCTTCTAACTCTTCTCTAAGTAGTTATAACATCGTACTTAAAGCGTCCATAACACCATTTCCCTCCTCTTTATCTTTGTCCTTAAAGATTCCTAATATCTCTAAGTCGTCTACTAGAGGTGTGATGTCCGTTTAATTAATTTGGTTAATATCCTTACTTATTATGCCTAAGGCTCCTTTATCTACCTTAGTAGAGCGTCAGTCTTATACCATAGCATCTATACTATTGCTAGGTGAGATTATACCTTCTTATTCTCATTATATAAAAGAGGGGCTAGTCTATATTATAATCGCGTTACCTATTAACTAACAGCCTTCCTCTTGTACTAAATATACACAAATGAACATATAGTTGTCCTACAATGTTCGTTCCGTTTTTAACGCTAAGTATACACATCCTATTACTCTTAATAGTCTTTAAGTACCCTTATTAATTACTACTAGGGTCCTAAGTTTAATCTACCGCTGTGAAACCTAATAGTAAACTATTAGAGGTGTTGGCCGAGATTTACTGGCTTTAGCATAATAATAAACTTCATTTGGCTCGCATTTATAATAAGGAGCGTCGTGCCCTTAAGGCTCGTCAAAATACTTATACTCGTCTTCTTCGTCTTAAGAAAGTTTATAAGAAAGTTTATTTTAAGAAGTAAAAACTTATAGAACAAGGCTTGTAGGAACTAGGTAATAAAAGAACGGATTCTTCTCTAATAAGGAGGGAAACAACTCCGAATACCTTAGCAGGTGCTCCTCTTAAGTTCCCCTTAGGTAACTCGTTTTTTAGTAATTCTCCTTTATTAATGCTTTCTAACCCTTTTTCCTTTAATACTCCTATACCTTTCTTATAGCATTCTTTAGGTTATTTAGTGGCTCCTAGTTAGTCTTATTATAGCCTATCTACTTAACTTTATACTATATTTTATTAATAATATCCTTATAACTAATAATATTTAAAACCTCCTATTTATCCTCTTCTTAACCTTTATATATATCTGCCTTATAAACTAGTAGCTTAATATTCCTATATACTAGCTCTAGCATCGCGATGTGTTATATAGGGTAGATCTTTATTTTCTTTGGTAAGTTAAGTCTATATATAACTTTTAAGATCTTTATCTTAATCGTAGGTGGTCCTAGTCTAACATGGTCTAACTTCTTACTTAGTTATTAACTCTTAAAATTTTTATATAGTAGCTATACTTTATCTCCCTCCTTAAGATCTGGTCCCTTAGATCTCTTAGCATTATAGTACCTTTTTATTCTTTCTTATACTAGTTTAGCTATTTCCTTAAGGTATACATAAAGATTCATTAAATTCTCCATTCTTTGTTTAGCTATGCTACTTATTTTCTTTGCTTATTATAGTAATAACGATATTCTTAGCTTATATCCATAATTTGCCTTAAAAGGTAATATGCCTATCCCTTTTTATAGTGTTGCATTATATACAAACTATATAACTGGTAATAATAATACCCAATTATTCTATATATGATTAATATAATGCCTTAGATACTATTCTAGTGTCTAATTTAATCTTTCCGTTTAACCGTCTGTTTGTGGGTAATATGCTATTAATATTACTGCTTAAACCCCTTATTTAGCTAAGAATACCTCTTAGAATACCGCTATAAATCTTAAATCTCTATCCGATATAATTTTTATTAGTGCTCTATATTTTATAAACACTTTTTTAATATAGATTCTAGCCATATCTTCCGCTAATATTTCTTCTATATATGCTATAAAGTAGCCCCACTTAGTTAACTTGTCTACTATTACTAAGATCGCGTTATAATCTTATCCAGTAATAGGATCTTTTAACTTTAATAGCCTTATAATAAAGTCCTATAATATAACCTCCCATAGTCTTTTTGGTATTTTAACAGATTATATCCCTCCATATAGCTTATGCCTTATTAGTTTATTCCTTTAGCAATTTAGATATTCCTTTATAACTTATCTCGCTAGTCCCTAAATTCCTTAAATAATATACTCCTCTTAAAGTCTTAACACTAAGCCTATCGCTTTGTTATGTCCTTAAGTTATTTCCTTATAGAATTCTTTAACAAATTCTCTTATAATTATCTTTGGCACATACATAGCCTTCTAGTACTTGTACTGCTCTAAGTCTAAATCCTTATTTTATACTTCTTAGATCTTTTAAAACTATATACTCTCTAGTATCTTATAGGTCTGGCTTTCTTCTCTAGTTGCTATAATCTTAGGATAATTATATCTAATTAATCCATCTTTATCTTTACGTAACATTACGCCTAATAGTTTTTCGTTATTTTACAATTCTACTCTTCTACTAAGTGCGTCTACCCTTGCATTTTTAGTACCCTTAGTATACTAAATTTCGAAGTAATATTCTATAAGCATTTCCGCCTATCTAACTTATCTTTAATTAAGTTCTTTTGTTATTAGGAACCCCGTTAGGTTTTTATAATCCATTTTAACTATAAATAGTTTTTCTATACCTTGTAAGAATGCTCTCCACTCTTTAAATACTATAACTATACCTAATAACTCCTTATTATAGATATTATAGTTTAGTTCTAGTAGTATTATCTTTTAACTATAATATATTACTAGATGCTATGCGTCCTAATACTTTTATAGCAAATATACTCCTAGTATAAAGTCTAATGCGTCTGTTTCTATAACTATATCTAGCTTTAGTTAGTAGATCTTAAGAATTAGATCCTGGGTAAATAACTCCTTAAGTTCTTTAAACAACTTCCTTTACTTATTACCCTATATCTATAGTTCCTCCTTTTTTATAAGTCTAGTAAATAGCTTAATACTTTTTAACCACTATGCTATAAACCTCCTATAGTAGTTATAAAACCCTAGAAATAATATTAACTATATAACGTTCTCTAGTTTTTACCAACTTACTATACCTTCTACTTTCTTTAGATCTATACTAATCTTGCCTAGTTTAATAATAAATCTAATAAAATCGGTCTTCTTAGTAAAGAACTTATATTTCTTAATTACTACTAGTATCTTTTCTTCCTATAGTCTCTTTAAGACCTATTTAATGTGCTCTTTGTACTTGTTGGGATAATATCACGTGTGGTCGCGTGGTCGCGTGGTCACGTGGTCACGTGTCCCGCGGCACTAGCGTGGCGAGGAGCCTTAAGCTCCTCGCCCTCCCTTATCCCAACAATTAAGCTTTATTAACCAACATCACTGTAACCTACTCGAGTAGTCGTTATTGGTGAGTCACCCTGTGTGACCAACACTGATCAGTGGTTGAATACACAGTTAACCACAGAGCAGCTAGGTTTTCGAACAGAAGAGACAGTCTCGTGTAGGGGTGCTATATGCGCTCATATGGAATGGATCCCGGCGATACTGTGCTACCTTAGACTTGCGGAAAACTAGTAACAGAAGTGTCACTGAGTACTAGGAGATACCAAGTTGCGTCCATTACGCAGAACAACCACGTTTACGAAGATTTGGTCGAGTACTTTAGGTTAGAAGTATCACTAAACCTAAGGTCCTAAGTTAACGTCCAAAACGCGTCGAACAACTACCTATAATCCCGACACCGTCTGCTACCTCCCTTGCAGATCTACCACGTCGAAAATCACGTCAACAGCGCGCCCTAAACGCCAGCGTGTCCCTCTCCCCTCTACGGCCTTTGCAAGCCACGAATACCACGTCAACAGAGTCTATATTAGTGGATTTACGCACAAAGAAAGAACTGCCAGAGGAATCAAGACCTGCCAGCATACGCCTATACAACACCAAGCACCTCCAAAAGCATATCCGCCATTATGGCGTTGACCTACCCAAAGAAGTACGAGAAAGACATTAACCTAAAGACATGGAAAAGAGCCATAATTAACCCTATAAACGCCAAGCAACAGGACCTAAACGGATTCTTATTACACCGCATGGCACACTACAAAGATAGCGAATACAACGACACCATGCTATGGTACTGTATAAAGGAGGACTATATTGGATGGACAAAGGAAACATAGGCTCCTGCGAAGAAGGATATTATATGGGACTTCCGTAACTTCCTACAGGAGAATGGAGTATTTGTACCTATAGATAGGGGTACTATTAGAGACAACATTCAGGAGCAAGTTATCGACGCAAAAAAAGAGCACAAATGGACTCCACAAGAGATTAAGATTGAGCACCAAATACGCGCTATAAAGAAGTTTAACTCTTAAGGGAATCCCAACGGACAACCACAAGCAACACCATAGACAACCTTAGGCTATTAAACACCTCAAGTTCCTCAGGCTGCCGTATCTTAACCCATACCTCAAGCTCCGTCCCACCAGAGATTCTTAACCCCGTCCCACTCAAGCGCCGAGACGTTCCCTCTAACCCCTACCGCGCCTCAACAATCTCCGCAGCAGTCTCCGCAGTAGTCTCCGCAGCAACCACCGCAACGACCTCCACAGCAACCTCCACAGCAACCTCCGCAATAACCTCCGCAACCACCACGTAACAAGCAACCCCACCCGCCATATCAGCAATACGGACAGTGGAATGCTTACGACAAAATTGGACTGCCAGAGGTTCAACATTAAAAGAAAGAATTGCCAGAGGTTCAATATTACAGTACATTTTTGGTTATGCTCAAAAATTGTGCTAGTAGCTTCTATTACAGCAAAATCACTGGAAGATTATATGACTTAAGACCTGCAATTAGCACCGCTATTTACTTGCATAAGGTACAGCAATTCTACTTTAATAACTACCCTTAGCAGGAGCTCGATTACGGCGAATACGACAGTTATAATAACGGCCAGTACTGGACCGATTACTCCTACGGATGAAGTGGGTATGGACGAGGCCGTGGCAGCGAGGATAGACGTAGAGGCTCTGGCTACCGCGGAGGAGGCCCTCGTAGAGGGTACCGTGAAGGATGGGTAAAGAGGGAGTAGAAGATGTGGCAATTTGAGGTTATAACAGTTTAAGATTTACCACTTGGTTAACCACCATTTCTTTAGCAGATTTTAGGACAGCGAGACTTATATTGCAATGGCAATAGTAAGTAAGGAGGATTGATATTTGTTACACTAGTTAAGTGGTTAGAACGGCATAGTCACGCAGGCAACCCACAAAAGAAGAATTGCCAGTGTTGGGATAATATCACGTGTGGTCGCGTGGTCGCGTGGTCACGTGGTCACGTGTCCCGCGGCACTAGCGTGGCGAGGAGCCTTAAGCTCCTCGCCCTCCCTTATCCCAACAATCAAGCTTTATTAACCAACATCACTGTAACCTACTCGAGTAGTCGTTATTGGTGAGTCACCCTGTGTGACCAACAGTACTCTTCCTTACTTATAGAGTAGATAATAATAATATTAAGGTATGCCATAATAAATTCATTAAGGTGTTCTTCTAATATACTATTAATTCGTTTCTAAAACGTTGCTAGTGCATTTATAAGTCTAAACTGTATAACTAATGGCTTATATAGTCCTTCCTTTAACCTAAAGGCTGTCTTCTATTTATTACCTTCCTTAATCCTAATCTAATGGTATGCCCATCCTAGATCTATCTTTATAAAGATTTACGCGTTATTTATCCTGTTTTAGATTTTACTAATTAAGGGTAAAGAATATCTATCCTTCTATATAATGCTGTTTAACTATCTATAGTTAATACACATTCTAAGTTTTCCGTTTTTCTTTAGTATAAATAATACTAGATATCCCACTAATAACTGTAATGGTCTAATATATCCCTTTTATAGGTTTTCCTAAATAAACTCCTTAAGCGCCACTAACTCGGTTTTAGTAAGCTTATAGATTAAAAAGAACCTTAAACCTGTTCCTAGTTCTAATTCTATCTTATAGTCCTATCCCTTACATTGTCACTTACGTCCTATAAATTGTGGCCCGTGCGTACCAATAAATAAGCTGCATTCCCAGGCGGTTAATTGTTCTGCCGCATTACCAAAGTTTTGAGCTGCCTACGCCCGCGCCCGCGCCCGCGCCCGGTGGAACCTAAATTAACACTTCTGCTTCGCATCCAAGAGCCTGCAATTATAGAGCGTCGTGGCAGTCGGCCAATTAACTCTACAACTAGCTCTACAATTGCCAATCGCGTCGACAGATCTACTCGTAGAGCCCTTAGCATTTAAGCGAAATACTGGCTATACTATAGGCTCGCACTTTGATGTTCTTGATCGCGCGCACGGGCCACATTTTATATCACATCGACAATATAAGGGATACTATATACTCTAATAGCTTTTTACTTTCTAGGCTCTATAGTCTTTTACCATACTTATAGTATCTCTTTAATATATAACTTAAGCCTTGCTTAGTCTCTTTATATATTGCTCCAACTTAGTACTATACCATCTTAGTAATTTATTATATCTACCATAGGTGACTCGCAGGCGCCTCGCAGGCGCTGTGTAGGCGAGTCCTAAAAGGCAGGGAGATGGATCACGGGGTTTTCTCATGTAGAGTTTTCTCGCCACATGTATATAAGGAGTAGTCCGCGTGGGCCCAATAGGGATCCGAATCGGACGTTAAGCAATGAATTATTATTAATTTATTATATCTTATATTATTACGTATTCTTAATATTAACCTAGCCTATAACCTAATTAATCTTTAGATTATATTTATATAACTAAGGCATTCCTAATATCGCCTTATTCTTTCCTAATAGTAGGATATTAAAAGACATCTTAATTTATCTTTCTTTAATAGTTAACTAAATAGGTCCTATTTTAAGATTAATAATACCTCCTCTATAGGCTATTGAATCTCCTAAAATCGTTATTAATAGATATAAATGTTCCTTCTGCCTATATAGTAATTCTATCCTTTTAATTACTGCTAGTAATATATAGTTCTTTATTACTTTACTATCTACTAGCGCCTTAAACTTTTAATCTTACTAATTAACTTATAAATTTAGGTATTGTTCTATAATTCCTTTAAGGGTCTAAGGCTCTACTACTAGCTCCCTTTAGTCCTATAGGCCTCCACTTTTCCTAACTATTAGCTGCTAGATTTTAACTATACTTAGTCCACTTTTAGCCAATACTTAGTTCGCTTCTTTTCTTTAATATACTATAAATATATATTCTCTAGGCACTCCCACCACTATTATCTATCTAGGCATTCTTCTATAAGGAATCTTTTGGGTTAAAGTATTAAGTTGCCTAACTCCTAAACTTCTACTAGGTGCTATCTATGTATATACTTAGCATCTCTATATCACTTTTCGTCTATTATCTAATATATCCTTATTAGATACTTGTAATATTTATTTTTAGGTGTCCTATGCATATTATACGTATTATCTATATATATAATCCATGCTAATGTATAATGCGCTAGGTGCTTTAGGTTAACTCTTAGCTTATCTTTATCCTAGAGTTTAAACCTCTCCCTTATTAATCTAAACGCTACTATATTGTTTACTAGTACTAATATCTGCATTATCTTTCTCTAGCCTACAGCCTATTCTTTTAAATTCTTTAATATTATAACTAATGCTCCCTTAATGTAACTTATCTACTTTTCTATTATAGCTTAGTCTAGTATAACTTTTTTATCTAGCTATATACAGAAATCTTTCCACTTATTATTTCTTTATTACTTATACTACTTTTGGTATAGCTTAGTAAGTATATATAATCTATCTATAAGGAAGTATCTCTTTATTACTATATCATTGCAATCTTTGGTATGTTATTCTATAAATTAAGTTAAAATTCCTACGTTCTCCTCCTCTTCTAGATTACTTAACTACTTAGCTCTTAGGGTACCTATCTTAGGTCTATTTATGATTTTCTATACTAGTGCTCTATTTTTTTTTATATATATTTTAGCATAGCTAATCTCTAGTCTAGCTTTTATTCTTACTATATAATAATTTGTTATTTATACTTATCTACACTTTCCATCCTGTTATGTCTTATAAATAAGTTTTTAATATTATTAAACTTTTTAACTATTATGTCGACTTTTCAATCTTTAGGCTAAAATATTGCGTTTACCTAGAATTGCTATAGACCTTATTTGTTCTTTAAATTTTTAGCTTCCTAGGAATCTTTGTCCCATACTTATTTGTTTATCTTTAAACTAAGCTACTACCCTTTTTTATTAGTTGTTGTCCGTTATAGGTGTTTAGGTATATCTTATTTTATCTTAAGAGTCTTAAGCTTCTTATATCTTGTTTTAAGAGTTTTAAGCTTCTTATATCTTGTCTTAAGAGTCTTAAGCCTTTAGCCTTTTGCCTTTATTAAGTGGTAAGCTAGCATTAGTAGTTGTCTGCTTGCTTAATTATCTTAGGATATTACTCCTTCCGTCTTATAAAGCGATGGATGCCGTATCTAATGGTGTTATAATACCCATTACTAAACCTTGTTTTATGGTGGTCTTAATCTCTACTTCTGTTACGTTATTAAGGTTTAGGTACTCCTAATTAGTCCCTTTTCTATCCTCGTCGCTATTAATTAATAAGTACTCTAACTTTATTATTATTGTTATAGTATCTTAATCTAGCTTATAGAGTTAATTTTATTCTTTATCTAACTCTATAGTTCTCTTAAGTCCTTTTAACTCTAGCTCTTATAGCCAATAGCTTACGCCATACTTAGCGTCCTTATAAATTTAGTATGCGTTATTATAATAAAACGCAAAGTGCTTAATTAAACACTCCTTAGTCCTGCGTAATATACTTATATCCATATTATTATACTCTAATAACTTTATGCCTTTTACTATATAGTTACTCTAACTACCTCTATAGTCTCTAGTAAAATAACCCTATTTTCCACAATTTATATAAGCTCCTTTTTTAAACCAATCTTCTTATTATAGAGTCCGCCTAAACGTCTTCTACTGCTAAGATCCCTAGTTTAGCCTCTGCTCCTTAGTCCTATAATTACTTAATTCTTAACCTCTAGGTTTCTATAGTTTCTTATTCTATCTCTTAAATTCTTTAATACCACTTAGGTCTATTAGCTTTAGTTTGCCATTTTATAGTTTTTAACTCTATATTAGTTATTATATGCCCTATACCTTATATAACTATAGAACTCTATCTTGCCCTTTTTTAGCTTGTTCCCTTTAATAGATTTTATTATTAATCTTTATTAACTAATCTATTAACTCTTATAGAGTATCCGCATCTTCTATTAGGATAATTACGTCCTAGACTTTAGCCTTAAGTCCTTATTTATACTATATTATAAGCGCCCTATTGTTCCACTTAATCTATATTATAAGTATTTAAAACTATATTATGTACTTAATTACTAAAGTATATTATACTAGGTTTTAAAGCTTTTTCTCTACTATAGTTATTGCTTCTAGGTCTTTAAATATCTATATTAATTATTCCGTAAATCCCTTTTAGTTAGTAAATAAGTACTATACTTCCTAATTAGTAGTTATTATTTTATTCGTTTAGATTTTGGTAAAGTAGGGTTTAAACTACTTAAGTGCTCTTTCCGTTAAGAATAATCCTGCGTACGCTACTTGGTCTATAAATATTATCAACTTTACCCCTTTTTATATAACCTTAAAGTACATTTATATAAGAAATCCTTTAAGCTTTAACTTCTCCCCTAAAAATTGCTTAATTAATAGTAACTTAACCTTAGCTGCTCTAATTTCATTAATTTAGTCTTTAAATATTTGATTATTATCTGTTAATTAATTAACTATTTCCTATAATTAACCTACTGTAACAAACTATAAATCCATATCCCTAATACTAGTATCCCTATTAGTGCCTAAGGTTATAGCTGCCGTGGACTGCGTTATAGTAGTAACTCTTTAATTAACGTCTGATACGGATCTTACTGGCCCACGCAGACTACTCCGCACAGGGGGAAAAACTTAGGTATTTATAGGAAGAAAACCCCTGCAGTTAGGGGAGGAAAACCCCTATAAACAGCCTCAGTAGGATAAAAAACCCCGATTTGCCATATTTGCATATAGCTGCGGCCCTGCGGGCCTATAGCACGTCCTCCTCCTTAGATGTTTTAAACTCCTTAGGAACCACTGCTTCCTTCTCTAGCTTATCTAAAGCTAGGGTTCACTACGCCCTAGCTAGGCCTTGCCAATTAATCGCCATGTATTTGCCTCTCCTATATCTTAACCATCCCCTATATGCTATCTCTTATTGACTATTGCTATATACGCCTTGCCTCCCCCCCTCCTAGAGCCATTAAAGGCGTAAGGGGGATTCATCTGTTCTAACTACCGTGATACCAAGCAGCGGGATATATTGTATTGGGTATCTTTTATGCCTAGGCCCTAGCTAGGCCCTTTTAAAGGGTCACTACTCCATTAAAAGAAGATAAGGAAAACCATGGGTCGTAATCTAGGCTGTAGTATTACGGTAGTAAAACGGCGAGTGACCGCATGCTCCGCGGGCGATCGCCCTAGGGGTTAGGAGGGGCCGTATATTTGCTCGTTTGTTCGTTCGTTCACGCGTTCACTCGTTCGTTGATATAAGGTCATTGATGCTTTTAATTAGGGGTCGGGGGATGTTATCGAGTACTGTTTATCTATATTGGATTATACAGGTGCCCTGGACAGAACAGTGTAGTAGTCGTCGTATTATAGAGGGCCAACAGTGGTGGTTTTCAAGATCTTACTATCCGAAAATTTTTCACTACCGCCCTTAACGCCCACAACCACCACCAGGTCCTGTCCGCACGCTGTGCGACGTCTCTGCGTTGGCTCTGGATCTGATCTTCGAAGACCTAGGTTCATAGCCGTCACCACGTACAGGTGCAGAGTCCGATTTCGACGGCCTGGACTGCGTTATAACTAGTGCTTTTAGTAGTATATTATTCGACTTTATTAATACCGTAACTGTGGTAGTAAATATATAATAAAGCCTTATAGGAAATACTACGGTAGACTTACTAATGGGCTAGGTGTGTAAGTAAACAGAAAGTTAATAACGTAATAGTAATAACTGGTAGAGTAGTTACCTAATAGATTGACTCTAATTGTATTCTAAGATTTACTATAAGAAAAGGAACTATCTAGGTAGGGATTGTGGTCCTTTAAATACACATCCGTACTCCTAAGAAATCCTCCTTATATATAAGGTACATAAGGTATATAAGACGTTCCTTATAGATCTTATAGAGCTTATAGAGCTTATTATATAACCTTGGTTACTATTCCTCGTTATATAGCTTTACGGGTTCCATTTTAGACCGTGCTCTTATTAACTAACTAGCTTCTTTTAACTCTTCTCCAAGTAGCCATAATATTGTACTTAAAGCGTCCGTAATAGAAGTGTGTGTCTACCGTAATTAAACCCTGCTTTGCCCTAAATTATTTAATCCCCTAGCTAAAGACCTTATAGTATACGTCCTTAAAATAACTAATTAATTAATTAAACAGATTATGATTAATAAATACCTAAATAATAAGTTTATTTAAGAGACACTTAAGCTAATTTAAGATGGCGTTAGACGCTCTAAAAAAATCTCTCTAAGTAAATGTAAAGCTTATGGAGACTACTTATACTACTAGAACCGCCTAGTTATACCTAACTATAACGAACTTAAGCTTAAGCTTCTTAAACATATATACGACCTACTAGTAGCTAGCTACCTAGGCCGTGGAAAACCCCTGGAATTACTCTAATAGGAGTACTACTAGCTAAATATATATAATATAATACAAAGGTACGTCTCTAGCTGCTATACCTATTAATAAGCCAAAGCTTTATATAAGATGTATAACAGCTTTCTAAAGCCACTGCCTGTTCTAGACTAAAGATGGAAGGATATTTTAATTAACTTTGTTATAGATCTCCCTATAAGTAAAGGCTGTGTAAATATTATAGTAGTTATAGACTAACTATCTAAGATAAGATACTTAATCGCTTACCCTAATATATTAACACCTGCTATTGCCTAACTGTTCCTAGATTATGTATAGAAACTCCATGGACTCCCTAAAACGATTATCTCTAATAGAGGCAGCTAGTTTGTCTTAGTATTCTAGAAAGAACTAACTACTTAACTCTATATTAAAGCACTATTATCTATAGCATATTACCTAGAAATATATAGTTAAATAGAATATGCAAATGCTATAATGGAATAGTATATTTAGATATACACGTTGTATTATTTATAGGATAACTAGATAGACTGGCTTATATTTACTAAGTTTATAGCAAATAACTCCGTTTTAGAAACTATAAAGGTCTTCCTATTTCTAGCTAATTACGGCTAGCACCTATAAATGGGTTTTAAACCCTTTAGTAATATTTCTTACCTAGCTTATTGGGCCTTATAAGTTATAGAAGTAAACAAATTTATAAAGAAGATAGAAGAACTATAAGAGTTTGTTAGATAATTTAGATAGAGCTGCTCATTAATAAAATAGGTTAATTGATTAATGATCTTAATCTTGTCTTAATTGACGTGTCTCTGTTAGATAGTTTAGATAGAGCTGCTTATTAATAAAATGGGTTAATTAATTGATGATCTTGATCTTGTTTTGATTAACGTGTCTCTTAGGGGCCCTAAGGCTTCGAGCTACAAAGAGATTTTACAATGCACGTGCACTGTACACGTGACTCGTGCACGTGACCCACGCCTTTAGAGAATATAGATTATCTAACACATCCCCTTAGCTTTGAGCTCTTTAAGGTTAAAGCTAACCACCTTCTCGTGTCTGTTAATGCGTTAATTAAACTATAATCTTATCTAAATCCTTCCGTCTTGCTCTAATATTGTCTCTTAGGTCCTCTAGTTGCTTCTTTATAGCTAGCCGTTCCTTAATATCCACTATTCCAATTATATTAACGAAGCTTTGAAACCTCTACTTAGGCAGGGCCTTTATAAGTCCATTAGCGATTATCTCCTTCGTCGCTGTCTATTGAAATTATACTTATCTTATTGCGTATTCCTAACGTAGCCAGTATTAATAGATGTCAACGTATTGGAGCTTTGTAATTAACTTTGCTGTATCTTTTATAACCAATTGGAGTGTCTAGGTATTATCGCAGTTAATAATTAAGGGCTCGTTTAGCCTTAATGTTATTGCTTTAAAGAGCCTACTAATAAAAATAGCTTCCTTTGCTGTCTATAATAGGGCTAACAACTCGGCTTCTATGCTTAACGTTGTCACTATATCCTGCTTATTTGCTCTCTATGCGATTGGTCCTCTAAATAGCTTTATAATATATCCTTGCAAGCTCTTTCTGTTGACGGAATTGTCTGCGGATAATGCATCACTGGTATAAATAAATGATTGCGCTTTACCTCTACCGTCTCTTCCGTCGTCTCGTCCTTTATTGCTTATGTCTTTCCCTTTACCGTTCGTTCCTTCTGTATCTCCTCTGTAGTAGATTGCTCTGCTCCTGGTGCTATATAGGTATTAGATTACTCTATTTGCCACTTAATGGTGCTTTTAGCTAGGGTTCTAATTAAACCTTGCCAGCTGTAATATTGTAAAAGCAATATCCGGACGCGTTGTAGTGGCTGTATAAAGTATTGAACCCATTTTTCTCTAATATAGCATTATAGAAGCTGCTTCTCTTGGTAGGGATATAGGACGGACTAGTAGGTCTATATTAAGGGATAGAAGCGTCGGATGGATTAATTAGTAATTAATAGGGAGGAGTTTAGATTCTGCTATAGGAGTATCCAGAAGACGCCCTATAAGATCTATCTTATACTAGTTAGCTATCTTCTTAATATAGGCTTCCTAAGATAACCATAGGAGCCTCTATATATAATTACGTAATACATAGATTCCTAGGAACCATTTTAGCTCGCTAAGGGTACTTATCTGGTATTCCTTACTTAGCTCCTTAATTGCTTCTTAAGCTTTCTTCTTATCTGTCTTTTAGTAGCAGAAGACAATATTGTTAACATAGAAGAAGATGACTATTCCACCTTTTAGCATGATACGGGGCTCCTGGGGTACCTCTTTGAAACCCAATTCTATTAGCGAGCTCGTGAGATTCTCCTGCTATAATAGTGGTAATCGTTATAGTCCGTAAAGGGCTTTTCTTAAGCGCAGTACCTTGTCTATCTTTCCTTGATTAAACCCTGGCGGTAGCTTTATATAGATAACCTCGTTAAGATTATAATGGATAAACGCATTAACTGCATCTATCTATGTCGTCTCTAGGTCGAATTTTGCGGTAATCGCCATAAGGGTTTGGAAGGTTGTACTAGCTAATATAGTAGCTCTTATAGGTAGGTCTCCTGGGGCCTGTTAATTTCCGTATACTACTAAGCGTGCCTTGCATTTCTAAAGGAATCCGTGCTTGTCCGTCTTATAGACGAACACCTATATTAAGCTAAGGATCTGCTATCCCTTTACGTGCTTCTTTTCTATTTCTTAAAATAACCTTATTTAATAATAAGATTGTAGGTGGGCTTATTAAGCCTCTTGGAACTGATCTTAAAGAGGGTGCGTATTAAGGTTATAGATTAACTAAGGTGGCGGAGGTAAGTTCTTCCTATGTAATCTGATATTACGTGTTCTGCCTAATTTCAGCTTACTGTTATTAAGTCAACTATTAAGGTTAAACTTCCTTCCTGCTAAGAAGGCGCTGTAATAGGCTGAAGTAATCCTTTTGGTAATAAAGTCTTTAAACCTATAATCGCCGGCTTTTTTAAATAAGTCTTTAACTAAGTTGTTAAACACCCTTTAAGTGTTAAACGCATCTCCTACTTAATAAGCAACGTCTTAATTAGTATCTTAAACTAAAATTATAGAATAATTAATGTGAAAGGTATATAGAGATTCTTTATCTTCTTCTATTAGAGGTGGCGTATAATACGCATCTTTAAGAGCTTTTGCAAGGTTAAGATCTGCTAACTTATTAAAGGCTTAAACTGGCTTATTATTAATGTTGTCGTTTTCCTCTTAAATTAACAGTTTAAATACTTCTTTATTATCTTTTAGAAGGACCTTATTCTTAGTCTAAATATTAGGTAGTTAAATCTTCTTAATTAGCGTATCTAATTTAGTGTATAGATCTTTTAAGATGTTTATTTACTTGCCGTTAAAGAATGTCTTTTTATTAAAGATAACGTCCCTAGTAGAGATAATAATACCCTTATATAGGATCCAGATCCTGTAGATATTGGTAGAGTTATAGCTAATAAGGTAGCTAATATGGGCTCGCGGATCTAGCTTGCTCATTCTTTTTTTCTTTAGCTGGGCATCTAACATTATTGCATACGCCCTACAGCCGTAGGCCTTTAGGTGCGCTAATTGTGGTTTTCTTAATCTCCCATTTACTAGGTAGGTATAGAACCTTTTATATAGCAATTTCCATCCATTGCTTTCCCATGGCGTTTAATCTTAAAGGTAGACTACACAATCAACTATCTCATTCTATAGATTATGTAGTAGATTAGTAGTAATTCTCATTGCACGTCCTTTCTTAATAATTATACCCCCTAAGCGTTTGGCGGTACTATTCTATGCTTAGGTATATAGCGCCAAAGGCTTAAATATAATCCCTTAGGTCTATAGCTATTTAAGGGTTCTCCTTCTCCCTAGCTTATTGTCTAATTTAATAGTATTAACTTTAAGGTTATACCTTAGACAAATCTATTAGATGAAATCTTTAAGTACTTATAGTGTCTCCTTCTTCTTACCGTGCGTTGTTATAAAATACAGGAAGGATCTTCCTAAGAAGGTGTTGTAGATAAGTATAACTTGTATAAATCTAGTATGTGCTTCCTTAAGGTCAGTCTAGAGGTTAAGATAGGGTTTATTAATATTCTATTTTAAAAACCTTCGTAAGACCTAACGCTTAATTTTGGCAAGACTATAGTACTAACATTCCGTTGTCTTAGGGCCTTAAAGCTTAACTCCTAGGGCGTTAATACCTAAATAATAAAGGCTTATAGGTCCTGGATGACCTAGACGCAGATGCTATAGTTATGCATTACCTTTTACATCCGGATAAATGTTTCTTGACAATGCTCTGCGCTTTTGTTAATAGTATAGCAGTCGGCTTAAATTAAAAGCTAATTTTAGGCTTCCTAATTGGATATACTTAATAGTTTATTATCTGAAACGTTCTTCCATTTAATATAGGATTATGTTATCCTTTTAAACTAGAAGATTATTATCTCCTTTGTTGTCCCAGTAGTACCCTTATTTTTAAAGTAGATGGAATAACACTAGATTTATATTAAAGTCTATATAAAAGGCAACGTCCTTAAGACGTAGGATTCCCTTACTTTTGTCTGGTTTTGTGACTTAAATAGTAACATTACCGTAACCTAGTATAGGTACTTCTAAGCTGCTAGTAGTAATAAATTTGTGTCTTAGGGCTTTCCTAAAGTTGTAGAAACGAGAGAGATTAGTAAAGATGTAAAGAGTAGTTCCTAAGTTAAGAATAGTTAATAGCTTTAATAGATAGAGTTAACCTATGTAAAATAATTCCAGAAATATCGCATTAGCTTCTCCCTTAATCTTAACTGTCTCCTTACTTTTATCCTATTATTATTAAGCTTTATCTTTTAATTGCTTAAATCGTTCTACTTAGGCAGCTAGATCCTTATCATACTCTACCTTTTTATACACCTTTTTTATACATATACCCTTGGCATTAAATCCTTTAGGCCTCTTGCACTTAAATAGATACCAACAGTTAGGAAGGGTATGTCCCCTTATATTATATACTAGGCATTTTAGGATCTTTAACTTCTTAGAAGACATCTCTTTAGTTAAATTTATCCCTGCCCTTTTTTAACTGTGAGATAAGCTGTTCCCTCTTCTCTTTTAGACTTTAGCAGTAATAGAGATACCCTCTTTAGGCTCTTCTGCGAAGTCTATATTAAATGCACTCCCTCTAGTAGTTAAGAATGGTATAACTTTTAAGAGGTTTGCGAATGCTTCCCATAGCTCTATTACTACTTTACGGTATTCTAATAAGTGAGCCTTTTTAATATTATTTGCCTGCTTAGTGTATATAACAAAATAGGTTTCGCTTATAGATTGTATTGCATTTATAAGGTCCATTAGCCAGATCCTATTAGTTATCTATAGAAGATTGTACTTCTCTGCTATCTTTATTATATGCTCCTATTGGTTAAGCTACTGGGTAACCTTCGTCTACTTAAGTCCCTTAAGTGATTTGGTATATTACAGTTGTACCTTTCTTATTATAAAGTTCTTTAAGGGCTTAGTGTCTTCTTTTAACCAAATTAGCCATTCCTTAACTATAAGGGAAGGGTTAAGTAGTAGCTTCTTCTAAATTAATACTATGGATGTAATCTAGGTGCGTATCTATTGCAAATACTCTTCCTGTTTTAGGAAGTACTTTATGTCCTAGTTATAGTATCATCTACTATTCTTGTACGCTTTCTGTTAATTCGTTAAGAGCTATATATATAAGGTTGCGTTCTCGTTAAAATCTATAACTTTTGGATAGGGTGGTTCTTAAAGTAGACCTTCTTAAGGTGCTTCCTTGGTAGGGTTAATATAGGCCCAAATTTGTTTATCTACAAGGGCTTATAGTTGCTATAGCTATTGCTCCCAGTCTTCTAATTTATTAAGGAAGATCGTAGTTAACAAACTTAATATCAGTGGAGTTATTTAACTAATAGGCAAAGGAGGAATTAAGATGGTATTTTGTTATTAGGATCGTCCTATGACGAGGTAGAATCTCGTGGAATCTCGTGGAATCTTATAGAAGAATCGTCCTGTAATGATTAAGGTAGTATTTTTATCAGAGTCTGCGTCTTAATAATAAGGTATTAGAGTCTAACAATAAGGTAGAGTTTCTTTAAATAATTAAGTAATAGCTGTCAGTCGTTGTCTATGACTGACTAGTCATGGGGTAGTCACGTGTACTGGTCACGTAAGCTAAGCGAGTATGAAATCCACCAGAATCCACCTGTAGAATAGTATTAACAATACAACAACTTTATCCATGTATCTTAATATACGCATCTAATTCCCTTACACCTCCACTGCACCTCGTCGAGTACCAGCCTCAACAGGTTATAAGCCCGGCTACGCCTATAGAGGGTTTCAACATAGCGTTTTTAAATAACGCGTGGAGAGAGCTATAACGTGTAATTATAGCAGTTATTAAACAATTAAAGGACGCGCATTGTCCGCGGAATTAATCACTACCTTACTAATCTATTTAACTCGCTAGGTCTAATTAGAAGATGAGAGCTAAGAAGTAGGCAGGAGATAGTAATAGGTTAAGCTTATAACTGGACAACAATTAATATAACGCGTATTAGGAGCTTAACCATAACGCGTCTAGTAGCATATACCACCTACCAATGACTTAAGAAGTAGACGACAATTAAAACCAATTAGAACAATCTTAATTACAATACTATAATATAAATACAGCGAGTTCCTAATTAACTTAATATCCAATTACTGCACTTAGAATAAGTAAAAGCAGTAGTAGCAAGAACCTACTGCCTAATGGTATAAAGCTAAAGGGAAAGGAGAACTATATTGCATAGAAGGAAGTAATAGAGGATATTACCGTTGCAAACGGATTAAGACGTTATATTTATAAAAAGGGAAAAGCACCTAAATATATAGATGAATTTAATAAGAAAGCTAATGAGATAAAGCTGGCAGTATAGCTAACATGGGAAGCTAGAGACTTAAGCATAAAGATTATTATTAAGCTTAATGTTAAGAGTACCCCTACACAGATGCTAGCAGGATACAAGTTAGTATATAAGATATAGGTAACTCTATAGACTTAGTATAAGGGAACCAGAGCAGTTCTTAGCTACAATACTATTAAATCATATACAAAGATTAAGTATAACAACTACCCTAATCTTAAGCACTTCATTATCGCATTTAAAAAGGCTATTAAAAAGCTGGCGAACCTTAACATTTCCCTACCTAAATTATGGCATCCAATTCTCTTTATTATAGCCCTATCCAACGCATAGCCCATCTAGGCAGAATAACAGCGATTAAATTCTTAAAAAAAATTAACCTAACTATTACTCTCCGCGTTAATTAAAGATATTATAGATAAGGCATAAAATAAGAATAAGAAGGCTGAGGGAGGTATACTATATAGGGGGAAGCCTAATAAGAAGGGCAAATAAAAGGTAAAGGAGGATAAGGAAAAAAGCAAGGGAAAGTACTACAAGAACTATAAGAAGCTAAACACCCGTTACAAACCTAAAAACTGCTTTATTATAAATAAGAAGCTACATCACGAATAGGAAGAAAAGACAGACAAGAAGTTTATTCTATATTAGGAACCTAATAAGAAGAAGTTAGGCAGTAAGAGCAGGAAGGAAGAACCTAGCAGTGACTCCTTAGACAATAACAATGCTCGCAGTAACTCAGACAATAGTAATGCTTATATGTTTACAAAGAAAGAGTTAGGGTACTTCTACACACACCTAAACAGAAAGAATTAATTACTAATTAAGCAGAAAGAAACACTATTAATACTAAAGCCAAAACCTATATTACCAAATTAATTAACAACTTTAATACTGGTATGTATATACCAGCATCTCTACCATTAATTAATATAGCAAGTAGAGAAGCTACGCCGCTTGGCTTTAGCAAGAGGACAATTATCTATGCTATAGATACAGGAGAGACGTATACGCTAAACCTTAGCAAGGTGCAGTACCTACCAAACTATAGCATTAATATCTTTAGAGCTAGAAAGCTCCTAGGTAGGGGTAACATTTAAATTAAAGATAGAAACCTTGTAGTTAATAAAGAAGGCCTTAGTATATTCCAATTTAATAAAGATATAATAATTATCAAAGCACCCCACATATACGCATTCCCTACAGTCATACAAAAAAAGCCATTAGAGATATCAATTCAACTCTAGCATTATTACTTTAGCCACCTCGGCCTTAAGAATATATAGAAGACCTCCAAATTGGTTAAAGGCATAACCCTTAAGAAGAAAGATCTGAGCGCTATATAACAGGAGGACGAAGACTTAAGGCTCTATAACCTATACAAGAAAGGAAAAGCTATAAGGCATATATAAAGACACGCTAAAACGCGAAATCTGCGGGTGTTTAACAAAGTACATATTAATATGGTAATAATTACCCCTCAAGGCATTAGAAAGAAGAAGTATACTACAATATTTACTAAAAAGGCAACTTTAGTTTAATAGGCTTACTTCTATAAGTTAAAGAATGGCGCATATAACGCTCTAGTTAAATACTAAAAAATAGTAAAGACTTAATTTAGAAGAGTTATTAAAAAATAGTATATGGATAGGAGTAAAGAATACAGCCTAAAGAAGCTAGCTAAGCTTATAGATAATCTAGGGTAGGTAGTAGAGCTTACTACACTATATAACCTAGAGTAAGACGGCACTTCTAAATAAACAATTAGTATTCTCTGCAAGCGTACATAAACCGCAATAATTAATATAGATATTCCACAGTTCCTCTAGCTACTAATATTTAAGTTAATAGTACTAATTACCAATTAAATAGCTACCTCTTTGTTAAAGGGCAAGACCCTATACAAAGCCTTTATAGACAAGTTTTACCTAAATTAAGACAATAGACCATCCATAGCTTATCTATAGGTATTTGGCTGTAAGGCATATATCTAAATACCAAAGGAGCGCCAAATTATTAGCCAGAAGGTTGCCGCATAGGCCAAGGTAGGAATCCTTATAGGCTATAAAGGAAGCCATATCTTTAAGGTATATATACCTTTAAGAAAAGGACCCGCCGAAAATAGGATTATACAATCCTTAAATATTAGATTTAATAAAGGAGGCTTAATCACAAAGCCCCTATTAGAAGATGATACTAATATTCCAGTACCTACTAGAAATAGGGGTAAGAGCACTAAGAATTAAGATTAATAAGACAGTAACCTAATTCATTAGAGAGTTCCTAACATGCCTAGAAATATCAAGTATTAACCCTAATTAGCACTTAAAAAGGTCATTACGCCAGAGCTTTAAATTAATGAGGATTTGGAGCAACTAGATGTTAACTCCAATATTAAACCCAAATTAGAATGTAATACTAAATTAATACCGGAGACTACTTAGGAGAGAGTTAAAACCAAAACGGTACCTAAGTTAAGGGGTTGACCTAGAGGTTTAAAGAATAAGGTCTATATCCTAAACCCAGAGCTTAGTAGAGAGACTTAATAAGCCACTTAACAATTAAAGCTAAAATTAAGCTTTAACTCTAAATTAAATATAGTATTCTATACTGCATATATAGCTAGCCCAGTGTTGTTAATCTATAATAATCCTAAGATAATTAAGGAGGTAAAGACAAGACCTAATTAGCCAGAATGGAAAAAGGTAATTAAGAAGGAGTATTAAGGCCTAGTTTGCAAAAGAACCTAGAAGCTTCTAAGACAATTAAAGCTGCCAAAGGGTATTAAAGTACTGCTAGGAAAGCTTATCCTAAAGATAAAAAGGGATAGAAATAGCAAGATCCTAAAGCGGAAGGCGAGATGGGTTATTAAAGGGTTTAGGCAGTAGTATAGAAAGGACTTTAACTAAACATTCGCGGGAGTATGCAAGAGTGTTACATAGAAGCTAGCAGTCACCCTTACAGCTCTATTTAACTTAAAAATTAAGTAAATAGATATAGTTGGAGCCTTCCTAAACTTAACCGCTAACACGGATATCTATATAGAAGTATCACCTAACTAGGAAATTAATAAGGAGATCTTAAAGAATGCACCTAAATGGGTATGCAAGCTCCTAAAAGCGCTATATGGTCTAAAACAGGCACCTTAACTATAGCAGAAGGAATTAGCCTCTACACTTTAGCAATTGGGGTTTAAAGCGTATATTAGTAACTAATGTGTATACATTAACAAGTTAATAGGAATTCTAATTATTAGCAAAGACAAGGCCAAGATTAAGGCTCTAAAGAAGAGTTTAATAAGAAGATTTAAGATAGAGGACTTAGGCCCTACAGAATACTTTATAGGGGTAAGAATAACTTAAAACAGGAAGGAAGGGACGATTACCCTATACTAGGATGCATATATCAGCAAGATCCTTAAACAATATAGCATAGAGAATTATTATCTAGTTAATACGCCAATGGCAGCTAGAGCTATTAAATTTATGGTACCCTTTAACAGGCAAGCAATAGTTAAAGATACTAAGCTTTATAGATCAAAGATCGGCTCCCTAATATATCTAGCAATTTAAACTAGACCAGATATCGCATACAAAGTCTCTATACTATCACAATTCTTATTAAACCCCTCTCTACAGCATATAAAAGCTATAGACTAGATACTTTAATACCTGCAAGGCATAAAGCTCCTAGGAATTAAACACTAGGGGTACATAGGTAATCCGAAGACACTCCTTTACGGATATTATAATACGGATTTTATAGGTGATAAGTTAACACAGAAGTCCGTCTTAGGGAATGTATACTTCTTTACCAGTAGAGTTATATTATGCTTGTTAAAGAGACAGCAGATAGTAGCGCAGTCTACTACTAAGGTAGAGTATTACGCTCTAGCTAAAGCCGTGTCTAAAGCACTTTAGCTAAAGCAGATTATGGGCCAGATAATGTACTTAGGTGCAGATATTAAGTCAGTACGCCTATATAGTGACAATTAGGGCTTCTTAAGCTTGGCTGAGAACCCTAAGTTTTATTAACGGATGAAGCATATTAATATTAAACACTACTTTATTTAAGAGCATATTGCAAAGGGAATAGTTAATCTGTGGTATATTGCTAGTTTAGAGATAGTGGCTGATGGTCTAACTAAACCTCTTTCAGCTGCAAGTTATGCGAAGTTTGTAAAGCAGCTAAGGTTAAAGGTTATTAAGATTAATTGAGCCTATTTGGAGTATTAAGTTAGTTAAATACAAAGGGGTGTGTTAGTCGTTGTCTATGACTAACTAGTTATAGGGTAGTTATGTGTACTAGTTATATAAGCTAAGCGAGTATAAAATCTACCAGAATCCTCCTGTAGAATAGTATTAACAATACAACAACTTTATCCATGTGTCTTGATATACGTATCTGATTCCCTTACACCTCCACTACACCTCGTCGAGTACCAGCCTTGACAATAGCTGGATAGCTTCTTAAGTCGGCGGACTGGGCTTATAACTGTTAGATAATTTAGATAGAGCTGCTTATTAATAAAATGGGTTAATTAATTAATGATCTTAATCTTGTCTTAATTAATGTGTTTCTTAGAGGCCCTAAGGCTTTAAGCTATAAAGAGATTTTATAATACATGTGCACTATGTACGTGACTCGTGTACGTAACCTACGCCTTTAGAGAATATAGATTATCTAATAGAGTTCCTTACTAATAAAATAATATAGGCCCAATCTATCTATAAAGCTATAGCAAATAAGAACTAAACCCTACTAAATTAGTAGCTTTGTCTAGCTAGATATAAGAAATCTAAATATAAAATAACCTACTAAGAAACTTAATTGGAAGAACACCGGCCCTTATAAGGTTGAAAAAGTTGTTTCTCCTTATGCCTACTAACTAAAGCTCCCTAATATAGTTAAAATCCACCCCGTATTCTATACGTTAGTCCTCTACCCTACTGCCCCTATTGTAACGGAACCTTGTAGTAGTTACTACGGTGGGTCCTGTTAATGGGCTAGGTGTATAGGTAAACAAGAAGTCAATAACGTAATAATAACTGGTAGAGTAGTTGCCCAATAGATTAACTCTAATTGTATTTTAAGATTCACTATAAGGAGAGAACTATCTATAGTAGGGACTAAGGTCCTTTAATACACAACCGTACTCCTAAGAAACACTCTCTTATACATAAGGTACATATACTCTGCCTACTCTATTACAGATTATATAAATTACATAGATTACATAGATCATATTACGTAACTTAGTTACCATTCCTTATTATATAGTTCCACCAGTTCTATCCTAAACTATGCCTATATTAACTAACTAGCTTTTTCCAACTCTTTCCTAAGTAGTTATAACATTATACTTAAGCTGTTTATAACACCATCTCCCTCCTCTTTATCTTTGTCCTTAAAGATTCCTAATATCTCTAAGTTATCCACTAGAGGTATAATGTCCATCTAATTAATTTAGTTGATATTTTTACTTATTATACCTAAAGCTTCTTCTTCTTCTTCTACTGCTTAATATACTTGCACTATAGCTGCTATACTATTACTAGGTAAAGTAATGCCGTCTCTATGTTCTTGTTGTGTAAAAGAGGGGTTAGTTTATATTGCGCTAGCAAGTCCTTTATCTTAATAACCCTCTTCCTGCTTAGAGTGTACTAAAGCAAACATTTAATTGTCCTACAATGTTTGCTCTATTTCTGACGCTAAGTATACACATCCTATAACTCTTAATAGCCTTCAAGTTCCCTAAGTAACTTATTATAAAGTCTTGCGTTTAACTTGCCGCTACAAAACTTAATAATAAGCTCTTAATGGCGTTGGCTAAACTCTATTATTCTTATAACGCGGAAAAAGAGGCTGCCAATGCTTAATAATGGGCCCTTAACTCTTATTTAGCTGCATCCGCTTAGTTAATCCGTCTTAAGAAGGGTTATAAGAAGGTTTATTTTAAAGAGTAGAAACTTATGGAACAAGGTTTATAGGAACTTAGTAACAAAAGAACGGACTCTCTTCCTATAAGGGGAACAACTCTAAGTAGCTTGACAATTACTCCTCTTGGGTCCCCCTTAGGTGACTTATTCTTTGGCAATCCTTCTTTATTAATATTGCCTAACCCTTTCTCTTCTAATACTCTTATACCTTTCCTATAGCGTTTTCTAGGTTACTTAGTAGTTCCTAGGTAGTCTTACTATAGCCTATCCACTTTACTTCGTACTATATTTTATTATCTACATCCTTATAACTAATGATCTTTAAAACTTGCCATTTATCCTTTTCTTACCCTCTATATGTGTCTGCCTTATAGACTAGTAACTTAACATTCCTATGTGCTGGTTCTAGCATTGCGATATACTATATAGGGTAAATTCTTATTTTGGCTAGTAGGTTTAGTTTATATGTAACCAATAAAATTCTCTATGTGATTTTGAATGGTCCTAGTCTAATATAGTCTAACTTTTTACTTAGTCGTTAACTCTTAAAATTTTTGTGTAGTAGCCACACTTTATCTCCCTCCTTAAGATCTGGTCCCTTAGATCTCTTAGCATTAATATCCCTATTCCTTTTTATAGTGTTATATTGTATACAAACTGTGTAACTGGTAATAATAATACCTAATTGTTTTGTGTATAATTAATATAGTGCCTTAGATACTGTTCTAGTGTCTAATTTAACCTTTCTATTTATCTGTCTATCTGCGAATAATACGCTATTAAGGTTGCTGTGCGGACTTTTTATTCCGCCAAGAATACCTCCTAGAATGCTGCTATAAATCTTAAATCTCTATCTAATATAATCTTACTTAGTGCTCTATATCTTACAAACACTTTCTTAATATAGATTCTAGCAACATCTTCTGCTAATATTTCTTCTATGCATACTATAAAGTATCCCCACTTTATTAGCTTATCTACTATTACTAAAATCGCGTTATAATCTTATCCTATAATAGGATCTTTTAACTTTAGTAACTTAATAATAAAGTCCTATAATATAACCTCCTATAGTCTTTCTGGTGTTTTAATAGGTTGTAGCCCTCCATATAGCTTATACCTTGTTAGTTTATTTCTTTAGCAATCTAGATATTCTCTTATAACTTGTCTTGCTAGTCCCTAGATTCCTTAAATAATATATTCCTCTTAAAGCCTTAACACTAAGCCTATAGCTCTGTTGTGTCCTTAAGTTAGTCCCCTATAAAATAACTTAATAAACTCTTTTATAATAGACCCTAGAACATAGGTTGCTCTTCTATTTTTATACTATTCTATGTCTAGATCCTCTACCTATACTTCTTAGATCTTCTATGTCCAATTACTCTCTAGTAATTTATAGATCTGGATTTCTTATGTTGCTGCTATTTTGGGATAATTATACCTAATTAATCCATCTTTGTCTCTCTGTAATATAGCCCCTAACAGTTTTTTGTTACTTTATAGTTTAGCTTTTCTACTTAGAGTATCCGCTCGTGTATTGTCTGTACCCTTAGTATACTAAATTTCAAAATGGTATTTTATAAGCATTTCCGCCTATCTAACCTGTCTTTAGTTAAGTTCTTTTGTTATTAAGAATCCTATAAGGTTCTTATAGTTCCTTTATACCTTGTAAGAATGCTCTCTATTCCTTTAATACTATAACTATACCTAACAACTCCTTGTTATAGATGTTATAGTTTAGTTCTAGTAGTGTTATCTTTTAACTATAGTATGCTACTAGATGCTATACATCCTGGTGCTTCTATAGCAAATATACTCCTAGTGTAAAGTCTGATGCATTTATCTCAACAACCGTTTCTAACCTTAGTTGGTAAATCTTAAGGATTGGTTCCTAGGTGAATAATTCCTTTAACTCCTTAAATAGTTTCCTTTACTTATTCTCCTATACCTATAGTTCCTCCTTCTTTGTTAATTAAGTAAACAACTTAATACTTTTTAACCACTGTGTAATGAACCTCCTATAGTAGTTGCAAAACCCTAAAAACGATCTTAACTATATAACGTTCTTTGGTTCTTGCCAACTTACTATAGCTTTAACTTTCTTTAGGTCTATGCTGATTTTTCCTAGTTTAATAATAAATCCTATAAAATCAGTTCTCCTAGTAAAGAACTTGTATTTCTTAATTGCTACTAGCATCTGTTCTTTTTGTAGTCTCTTTAAGACCTATTTAATATATTCTCTATATTCTTTCTTACTTTTAGAGTAGATAATAATATTATTAAGGTATGCCATAATAAACTCGTTAAGGTTTTCTCCTAACACGCTATTAATTCGCTTTTAGAACGTTGCTAGTATGTTTATAAGCCTAAACTGTATAACTAATGGCTTATATAGTCCTTCCTTTAACCTAAAGGCTGCCTTCTATTTATTATCTTCCTTAATTCTAATCTAATAATATACCCACCTTAGATCTATCTTTGTAAAGATTTCTACGTTACCTATCTAATCCTAGATTTTGCTAATTAAGGGTAAAAGATATCTATCCTTTTTAGTAATGCTGTTTAACTATCTATAGTTAATACACATCCTAAGTTTTCTATTTTTCTTTAGGATGAACAGTACTAAATATCCTAGTAATAACTGTAATGGTCTAATATATCCCTTTTATAAGTTCTCCTAGACAAACTCTTTAAGCGCTACTAACTTAGTTTTAGTAAGCTTATAGATTAGAAAGAACCTTAGACTTATTCCTAGTTTTAACTCTATTTTATAGTCCTATGCTGTATATTCTAACAGTTTTTACTATACTTATGGTATCTCTTTAGTATATAACTTAAGCCTTGCTTAGTTTTTTTATATATCGCTCTAACTTAGTACTACACTAACTTAATTTATTATCGCATTTTATGTTGTTAAGTATCTTTAATATTAACCTAACCTATAACCTAATCAATCTTTAGATTATATTTCTGTAACTAAGGCATTTCTAGTATTACCTTGTCCTTTTCTAATAGTAGGATATTAAAAGACATCCTAACTAGTCTCCCTTTAATAGTTAACTGAATAGGTCCTATTTTAAGATTAATAATACTTCCTTCATAGGCTATCTAATCTCCTAAAATTATTATAAGTGGATATAAGTGTTCCTTTTGTCTATATAGCAACCCTATTCTTTTTACTACTGCTAGTGATATATAGTTTCTTATTGCTCTACTATCTATTAGCGCTTCAAACTGTTAATCTTGCTATTAGATATATAAATTTAGGTGTTATTCTTAAATTCCCTTAAGGGTCTAAGGCTCTACTACTAGTTCCCTCTGGTTCTATAGGCCTCCCCTTTTCCTAACTATTAGCTGCTAGATTCTATTTATACTTAGTTCTCCTTTAGCTAATACTTAGTTTGTTTCTTTTCCTCTATATACCATAGACAAGTATTCTTTAGGCAGTTTTACCACTACCGTCTATCTAGGCATTCTTCTATAAGGAATTTTCCTGGTTAAAGTATTAGGTCCCCTTAACTCTGTACTTCTACTAGATGCCATCTATATATATATTTAGCGTCTCTAAACCATTTTTCCTCTGGTGCCTAATATATCCTTATTAGGTACTTCCGGTTTTTGTTTTTTAGTGTCCTATATATATTGTACATGTTATCTATATAAGCTATCCATGATAATGTATAATACACTAGGTGACTTAGGTTAACTCTTAGCTTATTTTTATCCTTAAGTTTAAACTAATACCTAGTTAACCTAACTACTAGTATTTCTGCTGCGGGTACTAAGATTTATTATTCTCCTTTCTAGTTCCTATATCCCTCTTCTAGGTTCCTTAACATTATAATTAACGCTCCTTTAATATAGTTTATGCGTTTTTCCGTAATAGGTTGATCTTAAACAACTTTTTTGTCTAGCTATATATAAAAGTCTTCCTATTTATTATTATGTTATTATCTATACCACTTTCTATATAACTGGTTTAGTATATATAGTCTATCTATAAGAAAGTACCTTGTTATTGCTGTATCGTGATATCCTTTAATATGTTTTTCTTTAAACTTAACTAGAATATCTAGATCCTCCTCTTATTCTAGTTCGTCTAACTACTTAGCCCTAGGCGTCCCTATACTAGGTCTATTAGTAACTCTTTATATAGGTGCTCTGTCTCTTATATAACCTAGTATAGCTAACCTCTTATCTAGCTTTTGCTCTTGCTATGTGATAATTCTTTACCTAAACTCATTTATAGTTTTTTATTTTCTGTATCTTATAGCTAGATCTTTAAAGTTATTTTGCTTCCTAATCTTTATATTAACTCTTTAATCTTTAGGCTAAATACTGTGTTTACCTAGAACTACTATAGTCCTTATTTATTTCTTAAACTCTTGGCTCCCTACTAACGTTCTTACTCGTTCCCTAAACTTATAGTTCTTAAACTTGCGTCCTGTACTCATTTGTTTATTACTAAACTAAGTTACTGCTCTTTCCCATTGGTTTTCGTCCTTTATGGGTTCTTAAGCTATCCTTATTGCGTCCTATAAGTCTAGAGCTTTCCTTATCTCTTCTTAAGAATCTTAAACCTGTGGCCTTTTGCCTTTTATAAGTGGTAAGCTAGCACTAGCAGTTATCTGCTTGCTTAATTATCTCTAAATATTACTCCTTCCGTCTTATAAAGCGATAGATATTATATCTAATAGTGTTATAATACCTGTTACTAATCTGTGTTCTATAGTGGTTTCAGTCTCTGCTTTTATTACGTTACTAAGGTATAAGTGCTCCTAGTTAGCCTCCTTTTCTTCCTTATTACTGTTAATTAATAAGTACTCTAACTCTATTATTATTATTGCTAATCTTTATCCGTATATTACTTTAATATCTTAATCTAGCTTATAGAGTTAATTTTATTCTTTATCTAACTCTCTAGTTCCTTTAAGTCCTCTTAACTTTGGCTCTTACGGCCAATAGCTTACGCCATACTTAGCATCTTTATAAATTTAGTATGCGTTGTTATAACAAAACGTAAAGTGTCTAATTAAACACTCTTTAGTCCCGCGTAATACTCCTATATCTGTATTATTATACTCTAATAACCTAGTGCCCTTTGCTATATGGTTATTCTAACCACCTCTACAGTCTCTGGCAAAATGACCTTATTTTCCGCAATTTATATAAGCTCTATCTTTAAACTATTTTTCCTGTTATAGAGTCTACCTAAACATCTTCTACTGCTAAGATCCCTAGTTTAGCCTCTGCTCCTTAGTCCTATAATTACTTAATCCTTAACCTCTAGGTTTCTATAGTTTCTTTATCTACCTCTTAAATTCTTTAGTACTGCTTAGGTCTATTAGCTCTACGCCATTCTATAGTTTTTGGCTCTATATCTGTCAATGCGTACTCTGCGCCTTATATAACTATAGAACTCTATCTTGCCCTTTTTTGGCTTGTTCCCTTTAATAGATCCTATTATTAATCTTTATTAACTAATTTATTAAGTCTCTTAGACTTTCCGTATCTTCCATTAGGATAATTACGTCCTAGACTTTAGCCTTAAGTCCTTGTTTATACTGTGCCATAAGCGCCTTATTATTCCACTTAACCTACATTATAAGTGTTTGGAACTGTGTTGTGTACTTAATTACTAAAGAATATTATACTAAGTTTTAAAGCTTTCGTTTTACTATAGTTAATACTTCTAGATCTCTAAATATCTATATTAGTCTCTCTACAAACCCGTTTCAACTAGTAAACATAAATTATATATCTTGGTTAGTAGTTGTTATACCGCTAACTTGTATCTCTATAAGGTAAGATTTAAACCATTCCAGTACTCTTCCTATTAAGAACAATCCTGCATACGCCACTTAATCCATAGGTATTGCCAACTTCGCTCCCTCCTGTATTACCTTAAAGTGCATTTACGTAAGGAATCCCTTAAGTTTTAACCTTTCTCCTAAGAATCGCTTAATTAATAGTAACTTAACCTTTACTACTCTAATTCCATTAATGCGTTCCTTAAGTATCCTATTATTATCTAATAAGCGATCAACTATTTCCTATAACTGACCTCTTATAACCACTTATAAGTCCATATCTGCCATACTAGTGTCTCCTAATCCTAAGGTAGTTGCTGCCGTTAATGGCATTATAACTGGTGCTTTAGGTAGCATGTTATTTAACTTTATTAATACCGTAACTAGGTAATAAATGTATAACGGAACCTTATAGTAGTTACTATAGTGGGTCCTATTAATGGGCTAGGTGTATAGGTAAATAAGAAGTCAACAACGTAATAATAACTGGTGGAGTGGTTACCTAACAGATTAACTCTAAGTGTATTTTAAGATTTACTATAAGGAGAGAACTATCTACAGTAGGGACTAAGGTCCTTTAAATACACAACCATACTCCTAAGAAACCCTCTCTTGTATATAAGGTATGTGTGCTCTACCTACTCTATTATAGATTATATAGATTATACAGATTACACAGATCATATTATGTAACTTGGTTACCATTCCTCGTTATATAGTTCCACCGGTTCTATCCTGGACCGTGCCTATATTAACTAACTAGCTTCTTCCAACTCTTCCCTAAGTAGTTGTAATATCATACTTAAGCTGTCCGTAACACCTATATTAGATGCCCTGCCTAAACAGATTTAAGACCCTCCCCTACTAATTAAAGTAAATGGTAAAAATAAGTACCTTATTAAAAGGGTTAATAATATTAAGTATAATAAATGGAAACGTAAATATATATACCTTATAAAATGGAGAGGCTTTACTAAGCCCTTATAGGAACCTATTAACTCTATAGGACTTATATAAGCCGCAGAAGACTTTTATAAACTCTACCTAGAATTACTATAGCCCTATCTTGCAGAAGCTTGAGTTTAAAGGGGGGGTACTGTTATAGGACACCTCTGTAATACCTTATATACATTTACCTGTTTCCACTAACGCAGCAAAAAGAGACTGACCGTAAGATAGTAATCTAGTAGTAATCTGCTGGCAATCTATAGCAATCTAACGGCAATCTGCCGCATTCTGCTATATTTTGCTAAGTCTATTAAATCCTACTAAGTTCTGCTAGGACTGCTCCTTAAATCCTATTCTACTCTATATATATATTAATCAAGCAACCAAACTAACGATATATACCCTTTCTTCCCGTTTCCTTGCCTTCTCTCCTTACGCAACGTCTGACTTTATTACGCAGTTTATATATATAGCTTAATAATATCTACTTCGCTATATATTATCACTGCTTATACTCGCTCCGTAATATATCCCACTAATATCCTAGAGGAGATATAGTTAGATAGATAAGGGGTAAAAGGTTTTACTAGTGTCTTAAAAGGATTATAAAGGGAGCTGGTTCTCCTTTAGAGAAGAACTAGTAATCAGTCTCTAAATAGAAGAGGTTAGAAAGCATTTATCCTTTAATATATAAAGCTTATTCTATTTTTAACTTACCTTCTACTTACCTATAACTCTCATTCTATACTATTAATTAGATAATTATACGTTCCGGTTAGACTGGCCTTTTATATAGGCACTGTCTCTAGATATTAGGGAGGGCGTAACTCCTTATTAGATACTTATTCTTATTATAGACGCTTTAAGTACAATACTACGACTACTTGGAGAAGAGTTAGAGGAAGCTAGTTAGTTAATAGAAGTATGGTCTAGAATGGAACCCGTGGAACCATATAATGAGGAATAGTAAGCAAGTTATATAATATTATACGCAGTATATGTAGTATATAAGGGAAACGTACGTATAATATGTATATAGCATACCTTATATATAAGGAGAGTTCCTTAGAAGTACGAATGTGTATTTAAAGGACTATAGTCCCTACCTAGATAGTTTCTTTCCCTATAGTAAATCTTAGAATATAACTAGAGTTAATCTATTAGGTAACTACTCCACTAGTTACTACCCATTACTATTACATTATTAACTCCCTATTTACCTATATACCCAGCCTATTAGCAAGTCTACTGTAGTATTTCCTATAAGGCTTCGTTATATATTTACTACCCAGTTATGGTATTAATAGAGTTAAATAATATGCTACCAAAAGCACTAGTTATAACGCCGTCTATAGTAGCGACAACCTTAGGTACCAGTGGGGATACCAGTATAAGGGATACCAATTTACAGCTTGTTACAGTAGGTTAATTATAGGAAATAGTTAACCAATTAATAGATAATAATTAAATACTTAAAGATAGAATTAATAGTATTAAAGTAGCTAAGGTTAAGCTACTATTAATCAAATAATTCTTAGGAAGAAGTTAAAGCTTAAGGGATTTCTTATATAAATGCACTTTAAGGTTATATAGAAGGGAGCAAGGCTGGCAATACCTATAAACTAAGTGGCGTATATAGAACTATTCTTAATAGGAAGAGCACTTAAGTAGTTTAAACCTTACTTTACTAAGATCCAAATAAATAGAATAACAACTACTAATTAGGAAGTATAGTTTATATTTACTAACTAGAATAGATTCTTAAAAAGATTAATATATATATTTAGGAATTTAGAAGTAATAATTATGGCAAAATAAAAGTTTTAAAACCTAGTATAACGCACTTTAGTAATTAAGTATACAACACAGTTTTAAATACTTATAATATAGATTAAGTGAAATAATAAGGCGCTTATAGTATAGTATAAATAAGGACTTAAGGCTAAAGTCTAGGATGTAATTATTCTAATAGAAAATGCGGAAACTCTAAGGGAGTTAATAAATTAATTAATAAAGATTAATAATGGGATCTATTAAAGGGAATAAGCTAAGAAAGGGTAAGATAGAGTTATATAGTTATATAAGGTATAGAGCACGCATTAACAGATATAGAGTTAAAAACTATAAAATGGTGGACTAGAGCTAATAGACCTAAGTGGTACTAAAAAATCTAAAAAGTGAAATAAGAAATTATAGAAACCTAAAGGTTAAGGATTAAGTAATTATAGGACTAAGGAGTAGAGGCTAAACTAGGGATCTTAGCAGTAAAAGATATTTAGGCGGTCTCTATAATAAAAAAATGGTTTAAATTAGGAGCTTATATAAATTGTGGAAAATAGGGTTATTTTACTAGAGACTATAGAGGTGGTTAAAGTAACTATATAGTAAAAGGCACTAGGTTACTAGAGTATAATAATGCGGGTATAAGTATATTACGTAAAACTAAGAAGTGTTTAATTAAACACTTTACGTTTTATTATAATAACGCATACTAAATTTATAAGGACGCTAAGAATAGCGCAAGTTATTAGCTGTAAGAGCCAGAGTTAAGAGGACTTAAGGGAACTAAAGAGTTAGATAAAGAATAAGATTAACTCTATAAGCTAAATTAAGATATTATAGCAATATACGGACAAAGATTAGCAATAATAATAATAGAGTTAAAGTATTTATTAATTAATAGCAATAAGGACGAAAAAGAGGTTAATTAGGGGCACTTAAACCTTAATAATGCAATAAAAGTAGAGACTAAGACTACTATAGAACGAGGTTTAGTAATAGGCATTATAACACCATTAAATACGGCATCTATTACTTTATAAGTTGGAAGGAGTAATATCTAAAGAAGATTAAGCAAGTAGATAACTACTAGTACTAGCTTACTACTTAATAAAGGCAAAAGGCTAAAGGGTTAAGACTCTTAAGACGAGATATAAGACGCTTAAAATTCTTAAAATAAGATAAGACATACCTAAGAACCTATAATGGACAACAACTAATAGGAAAAGGTAATAGCTTAGTTTAAAAAGAAATTAATAAGCTAAGGATAAAGATTTCTAGGGGGCTAAGATTTTAAAGAAAAATAAGGTCTATAGCAATTCTAGGTAAATAAAGTATTTAACCTAAAGGTTAAAAGGTTAACACAATAGTTAAAAAGTTTAATAATATTAAAAACCTGTTTATAAGACGCAATAGGATAGAAAGTATAGATAAGTTTAGGTAATAAATTATTATATAGTAAGAATAGAAACTAGACTAGAGATCTAGTACGCTAGGACATATAAAGGACTAAGTACCTATATAGAAAGTTATAAATAGGCCAAGGGTAAAAACGCTAAGAGTTAAGTAGTTAAACAAACTAGAATAAAAAGAGGATTTAGAGATTTTAACTAGATTTATAAAAAAACATACTCAAGGTTGCAATAATGCAGTAATAAAAAGATACTTCCTTATAGACAAATTGTATATACTTACTAAGCTATACTAGAAGTGGTATAAGTAAAGAGGAAATAATAAGTAGAAAGATTTCTATATATGGCTTAATAAGAGAGTTATACTAGACTAAGTAATATCTAAGAAGCAGATAAGCTATATTAAAGAAGCGTTAGTTATAATATTTAAAAATCTAAAAAAATAGGCTGTAGACTAGAAAGAAATAATACAGATATTAGTACTAGCAAATAATATAGCAATATTTAGATTAATATAGGAAAGGTTTAAACTTAAAGATAAAAATAAGCTAAGAGTTTATATAACGGAACCTTATAGCTTAGACTACAGGGGGTTCTGTTATTAGGCTAGGTATATAGGTACAACAAAAACAACAACGTAATAACAACTGGTGGAGTAGTTGCCTAACAGATTAACTCCAATTGTATTCTAAGATTTACTATAAGGAGAGAACTATCTATAGTAGGGACTAAGGTCCTTTAAATATATAACCATACTCCTAAGAAATCCTCTCTTGTACGTAAGATATGTGTTATATATGTTATATATAGACGTACACTACGTATACTCCGTATACCGCGTATAACATTATATGACTCACTTACCATTCCTTATTATATAGTTCCACCGGATCTATCCTGGGCTATGCCTATATTAACCAACTAGCTTCTTACAACTCTTCTCTAAGTAGTCATAACATTGTACTTAAAGCGTCCGTAATACTATCTCCCTCCTCTTTATCTTCGTTCTTAAAGATTCCTAACATCTCCAAGTCGTCCACTAGAGGTATAATGTCCGTTTAATCACTCTGGTTAATATCTATACTTATTATGCCTAAAGCTTCTTCTTCTTTGCAAGCGCAGCGCTATACTCGCACCGTGGCTACTATACTGTTGCTTAGTGAGATAATGCCGTCTCTATATTCTCGTTGTGCGAAAGCGGGGTTAGTATATATTGCGTTAGTAAGTCCTTTATCTTAATAACCCTTGTCTTGCTCGGAGTGTACTAAAGTAAACATTTAATTGTCCTACGATGTTCGCTCTATCTCTAATACTAAGTGTGCACATCCTATAACTCTTAATAGTCTTTAAGTTCCTTAAGTAACTTGTTATAGGGTCTCGTGTTTAATCTACTACTACGAAACTTAATAGTGAGCTCTTAAGCGCCTTAGATAAGCTTTGTTGTTCATAAAAAGCAGAGCAGGAGGTTGCAGCTGCTTAACAACATACCCTTAAAGCCCGTCTATTGGCCTCTACCCGTCTTCTTTATCTTAAACGTGTTTGTAAGAAGGTCTGTTCCAAGGAGTAGAAGCTTATTTAATAGGGTTTGTCTAAGCTAGGTAATAAAAGGATTAACTCTCCTTCTATAAGGGAAATAACTCCGAGTAGCTCGGCAATTGCTCCTCTTGGGTCCCCCTTAGGTGACTTATTTTTTGGCGATCCTTCTTTATTAATATTACCTAACCTACTTTCTTCTAATACTCCTGTACCTTTCCTATAGCTTTCTTTAGGTTGCTTAGTAGTTTCTAGGTAGTCTTACTATAGCCTATCTACTTTACCTTATACTATGTTTTGTTGTCTACGTCCTTATAACTAACAATTTTTGAAACTTGCTACTTGTCTTCTTTTTATCCTCTATATATGTCTGCCTTATAGACTGGTGGCTTAATATTCCCGTATACTAGCTCTAGCATTGCGATATACTGTATAGGGTAGATTTTTATTTTGGCTAGTAGGTTTAACTTATATATAACTAATAAAATTCTTTACTTGACTTTAAAAGGTCCTAGTCTAACATAGTCCAATTTCTTACTTAGTTATCGACTCTTAAAATTTTTGTGTAGTAGCTATACTTTATCCCCCTCCTTAAGATCTGGTCCCTTAGATCTCTTAGCATTATAGTACTTTTTTATTCGTTCTTATACTAGTTTAGCTGTTTCTTTAAGGTTTGTATAAAGATTCATTAATATCTCTATTCTTTGTTTAGCTGTGCTACTCATTTTTTTTGCTTAACGTGGTAATAATAATATTCTTAGCTTATATCCGTAATTTGCCTTAAATAGTAATATCCCCATTCCTTCTTATAGTGTTGTATTGTATATAAACTATATAACTAGTAATAATGATACCCAATTATTCTGTGCGTGATTAATATAATGCCTTAGATACTACTCTAGTGTCTAGTTTAGTCTTTCCGTTTATCTATCCGTCTGCGGATAATACGCTGTAGATATTACTACGCGAACCCCTTATTCTGCTAAAAACACTTCCTAAAATACTGCTATAAATTTTAGATCTTTATCTAATATAATCTTATCTAGTGCTCTATATCTTACGAATACTTCTTTTATATAGATTCTAGCGATATCCTCTACTAATATCTCTTTAGTGCACGCTATAAAGTATCCCTACTTTATTAGCTTATCCACTATTACTAAAATCACGTTATAATCTTACCCTATAATAGGATCTCTTAACTTTAGTAACTTAATAATAAAGTCCTATAATATAACTTCCTATAGTCTTCCTAGTATCTTAATAGGTTATAGCCCTCCGTATAGCTTATGCCTTATTGGTTTGTTCCTTTAGCAATCTAGATATTCTTTTATAACTTATCTTGCTAGTCCCTAGATTCCTTAAACAATATACTCCTCTTAAAGTCTTAACACTAAGCCTATAGCTCCATTATGTCCTTATATTATTCCCTTGTGGAACTCTTTAACAAATTCTTCTGCAATAGACTTAGGTATATACATTACTTCTCTATTTTTATATTACTTTAAGTCTAGATCCTCTGCCTATGCTTTTTAGATCTTTTATATTTATTTACTCTCTAGTAACTTATAGATCTAACTTTCCTTAGTTGCTGCAATCCTTAGATAATTATACCTAATTAATCCGTCTTAATCCCTTCGCAATAAAGCTCCTAATAGCTTTTTATTACTTTATAGTTTAGCCTTTCTACTTAGAGCGTCTGCTTGTGCATTATCTATACCCTTAGTATACTAAATTTTAAAATGGTATTCTATAAGTATCTCCGCCCATTTAACCTGTCTTTGGTTGAGTTCCTTTATTGTTAGGAATCCTATAAGGTTCTTATAATCCGTCCTTATTATAAATGGTTTCTCTATACCTTATAAGAATACTCTCTATTTCTTAAGTGCTGTAACTATACCTAATAACTCCTTGTTATAGATGTTATAGTTTAACTCTAGTGGTATTATCTTTCAACTATAGTATACTACTAGGTGCCATCCGTCTTAATATTTCTATAGGAAGTATGCCCCTAGTGTAAAGTCTAATGCATCCGTTTCTATAACTGTCTCTAGACCTAGTTAATAGATCTTAAGAACTAGCTCTTAGGTAAATAACTTTTTAACTCTTTTAAATAGTTCTTATTGTTTCTTTCCCTATACCCACGGTTCTTCCTTCTTTATTAACTGCGTAAATGGCTTAGTGTTTTATAACTATCACGCTATAAACCTCCTGTAGTAATTACAAAACCCTAGGAACAATCTTAACTATATAATATTCTCTGGTTCCTACTAATTTACTATAGCCTCAATCTTCTTTAGATCTATACTAAGTTGGCCTAGTTTAATAATAAATCCTATAAAATTGGTCTTCCTAGTAAAGAACTTATATTTCTTAATTACTACTGGCATCTTTTCTTTTTATAGTCTCTTTAAGACCCACTTAACGTGTTTTTTATACTCTTCCTTACTCTCTAAGTAGATAATAATATTGTTAAGGTATACCATAACAAATTTATTTAGGTGTTCTCCTAATATACTATTAATTCGTTTTTAGAACGTTACTAGTGCGTTTATAAGCCTAAACTGTATAACTAATAGCTTATATAGTCCTTCCTTTAACCTAAAGGCTGCTTTCCACTTGTCGCCTTTCTTAATTCTAATTTAATAGTATGCCCACCTTAGATCTATCTTTATAAAGATCTTTACGTTGCCTATTCTATCTTAGATTTCGCTAATTAAGGGTAAAGAATACCTATCCTTCCTAATAATACTGTTTAACTATTTATAGTCTATACACATCCTAAGTTTTCCGTTTTTCTTTAGGATAAATAGTACTGGATATTCTGCTAATAACTATAACGGTCTAATATATCCCTTTTATAAGTTCTCCTGGATAAACTCCTTAAGCGCTACTAACTCTGTTTCAGTAAGCTTGTAAATTAGAAAGAACTTTAAACTTATTCCCTCTTTTAATTCTATCTTATAGTCCTAAGCTATATGCTCTAACAGCTCTTCACTTTCTAGTAACTATAATTTTTTACCATACTTATAGTATTTCTTTGGTATATAACTTAAGCCTTACTCAGTCTCTTCGTATATCGCTCCAACTTAGTATTATACCAACTTGGTTTACTATTGCACTTTATATTATTATATATCCTTAATATCAACTTAACCTATAACCTAATTAATCTTTAGATTATATTCCTATAACTAAGGCATACCTAGTATTACCTTATCCTGTCCTAATGGTAGGATATTAAAAGACATTCTAACTAGTCTCCCTTTAATAGTTATCTAAATAGGTCCTATTTTAAGATTAATAACGCCTTCTCTATAGGCTATCTAATCTCCTAAAATTGTTATAAGTGGATATAGGTGTTCCTTCTATCTATATAGTAACCCCATCCTTTCTACTACCTTTAGTGATATATGGTTCCTAGTTGCTCCACTATCTACTAATACTTTAAACTGCTAATCTTACCATTTAACTCTTAAATTTAGGTGTTATCCTTAAATTCCTTTAAGGGTCTAAGGCTCTAATACTAGTTCCCTTTAGTTTTATATGCTTCCCCTTTTTCTAACTATTAGCTGCTTAATCCTGCCTATACTTAGTCTAACTTTAGCTAATACTTAGCTCGTTTCTTTTCCTCTATATACTATAGATAAGTGTTTTCTGGGCACTTCTACTACTATTATCTATCTAGGCATTCTTCTATAAGGAATCTTCCTAGCTAAAGTGTTAAGTTTTCTTAACCTTATACTTCTACTGGGTGCTAACTATATATATACTTAGTATTCCTAAACTACTTTTCCTTTGGTGCCTAATATATCCTTACTAGGTATTTCCGGTTCTTATCTTTAGGTGCTTTATATATATTACATATATTATTCATATAAGCTATCCATAATAGTGTATAATGCGCTATATATTTTAGGTTAACTCTTAGTTTGTCTTTATTCTTAAGTTTAAACCTATACCTAGTTAACCTAACCACTAGTATCTCTGCTATGGGTACTAAGATTTATTACTCGCTTCTCTAATTCCTAAACCTTTCTTCTAGGTTTCTTAACGTTATAATTAATGCTCCTTTAATGTAACTTATACATTTCTCTATAATGGGTTGGTCTTAGACAACTTTTTTATCTAGCTATATATAAAAATCTTCCTATTTATTGTTGTGTTATTGCCTATACCACTTTCCGTATAACTAGTTTAGTGTGTATAGTCTATCCATTAGAAAGTACCTTGTTATCACTATATTATAATATCCTTTAGTATGTCTTTCTTTAAACCTAGTTAAAATACTTAGATCCTCTTCTTATTCCGGTTTATCTAACTATTTTGCCCTAGGTGTCCCTGTACCTAGCCTATTAGTAACTCTTTATACGGGTACTCTGTCCCTTATATAACCTAGTATAGCTAACCTCTTATCTAGCTTTTGCTCTTGCTATATAATAATTCTTATTCTAAACTTATCTATAGTTTCTTATTTTCTGCGTCTTGTAGCTAGATCTTTATAGTTGTCTTGCTTTTTAATCCTAGTATTAACTTTTTAATCTTTAGGCTAAACACTATATTCGCCTAGAATTACTAACGTTTTTACTTATTCCCTAAACTTGTAGTTCTTAAACTTGCGTCCTATACTTATTTGTTTATTACTAAACTAAGTTGCTACCCTTTCCTATTAGTTTTTATCTGTTATGGGTTCTTAGGTATATCTTATCTTATCTTAAAAATTTTAAGCTTCTCTTATCTCTTCTTAAGAATCTTAAGCCTGTAGCCTTTTGCCTTTATTAAGTAATAAGCTAGCACTAGCAGTCGTCTACTTACTTAGTTTCTTCTAAACGTTACTCCTATTATCTTATAAAGCGATGGAAATTGTATCTAATGGTGTCGCTATACCTATTACTAAACCTTATTTGGTGGTGGTCTCAGTCTCTACTTCTATTGCGTCCTTAAGGTTTAAGTGCTCCTAATTAGCCTCCTTTTTGTCCTTATTACTGTTAATTAATAAGTACTCTAACTCTATTATTATTACTACTAATTTTCGTCTGTATATTGCTGTGACATCTTAATCTAGCTTATAGAGTTAATCTTATTCTTTATCTAACTCTCTGGTTCCTTGGAGTCCTTTTAACTCTAGCTTTTATAGCTAATAGCTTGCGCCGTACTTAACGTCCTTATAAATTCGGCATGCGTTATTATAATAATACGCAAAACTATTAATTAAACACTCTTTTGTTCCTCGCAGTACACTATTATCCCTTTATACGTACGTGCTGTCTGCTGGTCTGGTTCCCTTTACCATATAGTTACTCTAACCACCTCTATAGTCTCTAGCAAAATAACCCTATTTTCTATAATTTATACAAGCTCTATTTTTAAACCATTTTTTTTGTTGTGGAGTCCGCCTAAACGTCTTCTACTGCTAAAATCCCTGGCTTAGCCTCTACTTCTTAGTCCTTTAATTACTTAATCCTTAACCTCTAGGTTTCTATAGTTTCTTTTCCTATTTTTAGGTTTCTTTGGTACCACTTAGGTCCATTAGCTCTGCGCTATTCCATAGTTTTTAACTTGGTGTCTATTATTGCGTACTCTACGCCTTATATAACTATAGAACTCTGTCTTGCCCTCTCTTAGCTTGTTCCCTTTAGTAGATCCTATTATTAATCTTTATTAACTGGTCTATTAGCTCTCTTAGCGTATCCGCATCTTCTATTAGGATAATTACGTTCTAGACTTTAGCCTTAAGTCCCTGTTTATACTATACCATAAGCGTCTTATTGTTCCACTCAACCTATATAGCTAGTGTTTAAAACTGTGTTATATACTTAATTACTAAAGTGCGTTATACTAAGTTCTAAAGCTTTTATTCTACTATGGTTGTGGCTTCTAGGTCTCCAAATATCTATATTAGTCGCTCTGCGAACCCATTCTAACTGGCAAATATATACCATACATCTTAGTTAGTAGTTGTTATGCCATTAGCCTATATTTCCGTGAGATACGGCTTAAACCACTTAAGTACCCTCCCTATTAGGAACAATCCTGCATAGGCTACTTAATCTAACGATATTGCTAACTTCGCTCCTTCCTGTACTACCTTAAAGTATATTTGCGTAAGAAATCCCTTAAGCTTTAACTTCTCCCCAGAGAATCGTTTAATTAAAGGTAACTTAATCTTTACTACTCTAATTCTATTAATGCGTTCTTTAAGTATCCTATTATTATCTTATAAGTAATTAACCATTTCCTATAACTAACCTTGCGTAACCACTTAAGAATCCCCCTCGTCCATACTAGTATTACCTAGCCCTAAGGTTATGGCTCCTGTTGACGCCGTTATGACTAGTGCTGCTCTTGGTAGCATATTATTTAAGTTTGTTCCAATACCGTAACCTTAGTAGTAAATGTGTAACAGAACCTTATAGCTTAGACTATAGGGGGTTCTGTTATTAGGCTAGGTATATAGGTATAACAAAAATAATAATATAATAATAACTGGTAGAGTAGTTGCCTAACAGATTAACTCTAATTGTATTCTAAGATTTACTATAAGGAGAGAACTATCTACAGTAGGGACTAAGGTTCTTTAAATATATAACCATACTCCTAAGAAATCCTCTCTTGTACGTAAGGTACGTGTTATACGTATTATACATAGACGTACACTACGTATACTCCGTATACTGCGTATAACATTATATAACTCGCTTACCATTCCTTATTATATGGTTCCACCAGATCTATCCTAGACCATGCCTATATTAACTAACTAGCTTCTTACAACTCTTCTCCAAGTAGTCGTAATATCGTACTTAAAGCGTCCGTAATAGTTTAACCTAAAGCACCTAGCGTATTATATATTGGTATAGATTATATATATAGATAATATATATAATATATATAGGACACCTAAAAATAAATATCGCAAGTATCTAATAAGAATATATTAGATAATAAATAAAAGGCGGTATAGAGACGCTAAGTATATACATAGATAGCACCTAGTAGAAGTTTAGGAGTTAGGCGACTTAATACTTTAACTAGGAAAATTCCTTACGGAAGAATGCCTAGATAAATAATAGTGGTAAGAATGTCTAGAGAATACTTATCTATAGTATATTAAGGAAAAGAAGCAAACTAAGTATTGGCCTAAAAAGGACCAAGTATAATTAAAGAATAATAGCTAATAGTTAGGAAAAGGGGAGGCCTATAGGACTAGAGGGAGCCAGTAGTAAAGCCTTAGACTCTTAAAAGAATTATAAAACAATACCTAAATTTACAAATTAATTGGCAAGATTAAAAGTTTAAAGCGTTAGTAGATAGTAGAGTAATAAGAAACCATATATTACTAGTAGTAATTAAAAGGATAGAGTTACCACATAGATAAAAAGAACATCTATACCTATTAATAACGATTTTAGGAGATCTAATAGCCTATAAAGAAGGCATTATTAATCTTAAAATAGGACCTATTTAGTTAACTATTAAAGGAAGACAAATTAAGATATCTCTTAATATCCTACTATTAGGGAAATACAAGGCGATACTAGGAATGCCTTAGTTACAGGAATATAATTTAAAAATTAATTAGATTATAGGTTAGGTTAATATTAAGGATATATAATAATATAAGATGTAATAAACTATTAAGATAGTATAGTACTAAATTAGAGTTATATATAAAGAGACTAAGCAAGGCTTAAGTTATATACTAAAGAGATACTATAAGTATGGTAAAAAGTTATAGAGTCTAAAAAGTAAAAAGCTGTTAGAATATATAGTATAGGACTATAAAATAGAATTAGAACCAGAAATAAGTCTAAAGTTCTTTTTAATCTATAAGCTTACTAAAACTAAGTTAGTGGCGCTTAAGGAGTTTATTTAGAAAAACTTATAAAAGGGATATATTAGACCATCGCAGTTATTAGCGGGATATTTAGTATTATTCATCCTAAAGAAAAATAGAAAACTTAGGATATACATTAACTATAAATAGTTAAATAGCATTACTAGAAAGGATAGATATCCTTTACCCTTAATTAGCGAAATCTAAGATTAGATTAGCAATACGCAAATCTTTATAAAGATAGATTTAAAATAGGCATACCATTAAATTAGAATTAAGGAAGGCGATAAATAAAAGGCAGCTTTTAGGTTAAAGGAAGGACTATATAAGCTATTAGTTATGCAGTTTGGACTCACGAATATACTAGTAATATTTTAGAAATAAATTAATAGCGTATTAAGAGAGCACCTTAATAAATTTATTATAGTATACCTTAATAATATTATAATCTACTTAATAAGTAAGGAAGAACACGGAGAATATGTTAAATAGGTCTTAAGGAGACTATAGAAAGAAGAAATGCTAGTAGCAATTAAGAAATACGAGTTTTTTTATAAGAAAGACCAATTTTATGGGATTTATTATTAAACTAGGCAAAATTAGCATAGACCTAAAGAAGGTAGAAGCTATAATAAGTTGGTAAAAACTAGAGAACGTTATATAGTTAAGATTATTTCTAGGGTTTTATAACTACTATAGGAGGTTTATAGCATAGTGGTTAAAAAGCATTAAGCTATTTACTAGACTTATAAAAAAGGAGGAACTATAGATATAGGGTAATAAGTAAAGGAAGTTGTTTAAAGAACTTAAGGAGTTATTTACCTAGGATCTAATCCTTAAGATCTATTAACTAAAGCTAGAGACAATTGTAGAAATAGACGTATTAGACTTTACACTAGGAGTATATTTGCTATAAAAGTATTAGGATATATAGCATCTAGTAGCATACTATAATCGGAAGATAACACTACTAGAATTAAACTATAACATCTATAATAAGGAGTTATTAGGTATAATTACTGTACTTAAAGAGTAGAGAGCATTCTTATAAGGCATAGAGAGACTATTTATGGTTAAGATGGATTATAAGAACCTAACGGGGTTCCTAACTATAAAAGAACTTAATTATAAATAAGTTAAATAGGCGGAAATGCTTACAGAATATTACTTTAAAATTTAGCATACTAAGGGTACTAAAAATACTAGAGTAGATATACTTAGTAAAAGGGTAGAGTTATAAAATAATAAAAAACTATTAGGCGTAATGTTACGCAAGGATAAAGACGGATTAATTAGATATAATTATCCTAAAATTACAGTAACTAGAGAAGAAAGTCAGACCTATATAATACTAGAGAGTGTATAGTTATAAAGAATCTAAAAAGTATAGGATAAGGATTAAAAAGTAGATTAATATAAGAATAGAGAAGCAACTTATATTAATAATAATAATAATAATTTATTACTTAACGTCCAATTCAGATCCCTATTGGGCCCACACGGACTACTTCTTATTTACATATAGGGAGAAAACTCTATTTAAGAAAACCCCGTGATCCATCTCCCTGCCTTTTAGGACTCGCCTACTTAGCGCCTATAAGTTACCTATAGTGCTCTACTACCTTACTTTTTAACCTTCTTGGGAACCACTGCTGCCGTAATAAGCCTACGGACGTATTAGTATCGCAAACTTAACTATACTACTGTAGAGTTATTAGGGGGCGCCTAATACTTACCCCTTTACCTTCCATTGCTATTTCCTTTGCAACCCAGAACTAGTCTAGTACGTTTTGGCTAATAAGCCACTAGGTAACCGCCTTAAGACCTTTTTATATTAAGAGCAGTGTATTATAGTTCTCTATGCTAGCTGCTAAGAGCATTGCTTCTTAGTTAATACGTAAGGGGCATAATAGTATTACAAGTTTTGGTGTTTGTCTTGGCCAGCTATATTTATATCTTAGGCTACTTACTAGAACACCTACCTAATAGAGCTAATCTTTTAGTCCTATTATTCCTATTCTTAAGAGTGTTGCTATTATATTTTCTACCTTTATTAGGCCTTCTTAAAGCCCTTAGGTGTTTACCCCCTATAGTATTAACTATGCTATAGCTTAGGTTCCTCTTGCCTAAGACAGCCTTTATACCTTTAACTCCTATATACCTCTTTAGTGTTAGTCCAGCTAGTATTATATTACGGTAGATGGTTTCCCAGTACTCTTTTATACTCTACTTTAGCTCCTTTCTCTTTCTTACTATTATCTTTACTAGTCTCTTACGCGTCTCCCTTCCTCCTCTATATAGGCCTAAGCCCTAATATAGCACTATTCTTCTTCTGCTTTTTCCACCTATTTCTCTAATATATCCTCCCTACTTTGGGGTTGTTAGTTTACTCTCCTATAGGGCACCCTAGGGTCCCTTTATAGTTTATTTAGGCGTGTTTTAATATACTTTATAACCTTAGAGTTATACTCCTTTTACACCCTTTACATTACAGCAGCTTTAATATATAATTATAGAGGGGGGATATTTGCTTCCTTCTTAAGCAGTGCTGTGGCCATTTACTTATACCCACCTGTTATACTCTAGAGGTAGGCTGTTTAGACCTTTTAAAGTAGCTTAAGGAGTAATTTAGGGGAGCCTTTTTTAGTTTCTCCTATGGCCTAAACATTAGATTTATATATTATGGTTAGCTGGACAACTGCTGTATATAATAGGCGTAACCTCTAAAAGCATGGACCCCATATAGAATTAACAATTCTAGATATTATAATATACTGTGCTTGGCCCTTATAGGCCGCTTATAACGCATATGCGCTCTACTAAAGCTTACTATCTACCTATACTCCTAATACCCTTAGGCCTTAAACTGGTTGGCCCCTAAAGCCTTAGATATAGATTATATACTAGAGATCTACAGATTAGTTACATTTTCTTATAAAATAGATTAGCTAGTATTTCTCTAGTAAGAATTAGACTTTATATTATCTTGCCCATTCTATATAGGTATTATAGGCTTTCTCTAGTATTCTACAGTTCTCTGCGGCTGTTGGCCCATATATAATTAGGTTTATATTATTAACAAAGCCTATCCCCTAGGTCGCCCCTTTCTTAAAGGAGTCAAGTAGGTTACTTATAAAGAAAAGAAAGAGTATAGGCAAGAGGGGTAATCCTTATAGTATTTCTGTTATAACTGCAATAGGGGGGCTCTAGTATCCGCTAAAGACTAATAATATTTCTTTCTGGCCTATAAATCCTTAAATAAATTATATAATCCATTCTGGGAATCCCTTTGCCCTAAGGATATACAGGAGGCGCTTATAGGGTACGTTATTGTAGGCACCACTAATATCTAGGCTAAGCATTAATACTATAAAGTCCCTTTGCACCGCCCATGTAGATTTAATAGTAGCGGCGAGTAATATAAGTGCTAATAGTGTTAAGCGGTTCTTTCTTGCCCCTATTTAACTTTATAGTAGTAAGGCATATTCCTCAGCCATATCTACTATATAGTCCGCTATTACCCTTTCTAAGATCTTACTAAGGGTGTTTTCTAAGACAATAGGGCAGTAGCTTCCTGGGATTAAGTAATCTGCTTTGCCTTCTTTTTATAGGATAACTATTATTATAGATCTTCCAAGTTATAGGTAGTAGCCTATAGCAAAGCATACTCTAGCTACATCTGTAAGCTAAGGTGCTATAAGTAGACCATAGGTCTTTAAGGCCTTATTTAGTATCCTATCTAGTCCTAGTGCTATATTGTTTAAAAGGCGGCTAATAGTTCTAGCCATTTCCTCTATTATTATGTCGCTGTCAACCTATAGACAAGTTACCAGTGTTTTACCTATAATATTATTAAGGTTTGCTAGAGCCAGTTAGAGGGAAAACCTTTCTATAAGGATCTTTACCTTCTTATTGTTATTATTAGTGGCCTATAACTCCCCTACTCTTTATAGGGGTAGTAGGTATAGGTCTTCTACTAGGCGCCCTACCTTTTTCTTTACCTATTTTGCTATAGCCTAAAGGCCCTTATTATAGAGAAGGCTTAGGTTAGAAGTGTACTTATTTATTGTCGGTAACACCTAAGTGCACTTGATTGGCCTATTAACTGATGGATTTGTTCTTGTCTAATAGGTACAGAAAGCAAAGGATCGTAAGGATCGCGGTGCCTAAGTAGGGGGCTGATAAGTCATCATAAGGATGACTAATCAGAGACACGAATGACCACATAACCTCTGTCCATATAT
>Ga0307507_10001244_pt1 | contig 56972 bp, 17 predicted proteins | sample 7_EM_MG_FD_207223 | JGI IMG/M metagenome (GOLD analysis project Ga0307507, IMG submission 207223) | Populus trichocarpa ectomycorrhiza microbial communities from riparian zone in the Pacific Northwest, United States - 7_EM | ecosystem: Host-associated > Plants > Roots > Unclassified | place... | reverse complement strand
TCTGTTAAGAATAAGCTTTAATATAAAGTTAAATGGCTAGGCTGGCCCGCTAAGGACTCTATATAGGAACTAGAGGATTACCTTAATTATTATAAAGATATTCTAAAAGAATATTAGGACTAAGGTCCATAATCTATAAATTGCAGAAAGCGCTCTAATACTACGGTGTTATTATAACCTATAAAGAAAGCTTGTGGTAGGCTAAGAGAGGCCCTAAAGAGTAAATAGGTTAAATTAGATATGGAATAGACAAGCTCTAGAAACCATAAGGATTAATTAGGGCTACGGCCTAAGGTAGAATAGGTCCTCAGCCTTTTTATATATATAGCATAGAATTGATAGGGTATTTTGCTAGAATTGCATTCCTATTTATTAGTTTATATTAGGAATAGTGTTCCTATGCCTTCCTAAATGCTTTATAAGGCCTTCCTAATTGCTACTATATATAAGAATTAATCCTAAATGCCTAAATTAAAAGCCACTATACCTTATCCCTAGGTGCAGGATTAGTATCCATCAGCCCACTAAGTAATGGCTAACGGGAATAAGATCCAGATCCAGATCCCTTGGTAGGAGTATAGGTAGATATAAAAACAAGGGCAGGCTAATAAGGTGTAGATAAAGCAGAGATCCTTAAACACTTAATACTAATATTAGGCCCAAACTAGTACCAATGAAGTTCTTAAGGCGTAAGCTTGTAGTTAATAAAGATACGCTTAAGCCTAGAATAAACAGAGACGTTAGCTGGCTAGTAAAGACCAGAACTACCAAGACCTTACTATAGTAATTATTAGTTACCTATCCGCTAGGTACCCAAAGGGTAACCTACCTAATACCGCATTATATTGTGCTCTTTTAAAACTTAACGCGTATGCGCGAACTCCTTCTTATAGTAAACGGCGACCTTCTTCTTATTACCCCTATTTTTTACCCTATCCTTAGTATACTAACCTTGCTCCCTTATTAGGCGTTACTGGCTAGCTTGCTAGGAATTATAGGCGGTGTAGATAGCTGTGGCATAGTCTTAAATTTAACCTAGATGTTTAGCGTTAGCGCTAGAATAAGAGAGAGCCCGGGCGATATAGTAGTTAAGGATATTAAAGGATCGTTGCCACTTAGGCCCAGGCTATATTAAAGCCTAAAGTTAGTAATGGAAACCTATTAAAAATAGGAAAGCTTACCTTAACGCAACTGCCGCTCTTAGTACGCATGTATTAATTATAAGGACTAAAGGTGTTGGACCTTATACAGTGGGTCTTATTATAAGCATCTAGAATCTTCTTATTAGACTTCTGGTCTTTCGAGGACATGTATATAAAGTCATTTAGGTAGGACCAGCACCAGTTGTGGGTTAGCGGAGGTTGGGGTTCTATATATAGCGGTAGGGCCAGAATACGCTGTGGAATTAGATTAGAAGAGTAGTTAGTAGAAGAATAAAGAGGCATATTAAATTAATAATAGAAAAAAAGAAAATCTTAATAATATATTAAAGATACGTCCAAATTTGGACAAAGGGCGATGATAAGAAGTAAGGTGTTAAAGAAAAGGAGCAGCTTAATAAGTAAGGTGTTTCTATACTTCACCTCCTAATACCCTTCTGGTGAATAGCCGTAACCTTGCCAATATAACTCTGTTACAATAGCGCAATTCAGAAGGAAGGAAACACGCATATAAGCCATTTGGTTATTACTTCCTTACAAAAACTAATTACGTGGCTGGGGAAGGCAATTAAGACGTTAATTACAGACGTATATAGGTAAAATTATACCTAAATAATACTATAGTATTAAAGAATAACGTTATAGACGTTCTTAACAAATTGTATAATAGCTAGAGGCGCTATTGCGAAGTATCCCTTCTGTTTACTAGGCAGTAGAGCTACGCTAAATATATAGTATAGAACTAATGAGAAAGGATTATAGATTAATATCTTAAAGGTTAAAGATAACGGTAAGCTAAGGCTCTATATGTTAAATCCTATACCAAAAGGTCCTATGGAACCATATTAGGAACACCAAATTGCCTATAACACTCGCGATTGATTGCAGACCGGTATAAAGGCTTAGAAGTAGAGTTGCATAAAAATCCTTAGGTTAGCCTAGGTAGTCACTAGCACGTTTCTAGTAGGCTTCTAAGGGGTCTCCTAGCAATCCTTACGTCTTTTCTCCAGTTATGTTTTTCCTTATTAAGGTTTTTAGGAGTTTAAAGCAGGGGTTAGATAGATAGATAATATATAGTGGCTTACTAACATCTCTCTAAACCCCTTCTGGGACGAGCCCTTATAATCTCCCTACTGCAAGGTAATGGCGATCGGGGGCCGACCGCAAGAAGGGGGGGGGCAATGTAAGGGATATTATTGTGGACACCTTGGGTTGCCTTTAGGACAACCTCCAGACACCCCTCGGATGGTCGCCGGTTACGTGCCAGAGGCACGTGCCCGTAGTATATAGTCTCCACGATCCCAGAGGCCTTACCTCCTTAAGGATTCGTCTCTCTCACCAATCTATCCTATTCCACAATCGTGTCCTTATAGCCCCCTGTCTACAAAGTCCCCTCACAAACGGTCCGTTAGTAGGGTTATTTCCCCCTAGCTTATATTTAATCTTAAAGTTAAATTGCGCAAGCTCCTTTGCCTATTTGGCTTATTAAGGTATAAGCTCCTTTATAGTTATAAAGTAGCGTAGATTATAATAATCTAAGAGTATATAAGTAGTATGGCTCGCGTGCTTAAGGTAGTGCCGCCACTATTTAAAGCAGTTAACTATGGCCAGTAGTTTCTTATTGTGAGTATAATACCTAACTTTAGGTCCCTAGAATTTTTTGCTATAAAATGCTACCGGTTTTTAGTGGAGCTAGGTAGCATCTAGATACCTATTAGGTTGCAGTAGGATACTAATAAGGGCAAAATTTAATATATTAGTAACTACTATTAGTGGCTAATCTAGGTTGAAATGCCGCAATAGTAGAGCTTTTATAAACTTTATGTATAGTTCCTAAAAGGCTTCCTATACCTTTCCGGGCTATATTTATAGTTTATACTATTTGGTTAGTCCTTTCTTGGTTTTCTTCCTTCCTACCTTTAAGCTTTTTACTCCTTAGGCTAGGTCTTAGGAAGCTTTAGCAATATAGTTAAATAGGTATTGGGCGACATCTAAGTAGTTATAGATAAAGCCTAGAAACACTTAAATATCCTAGTAGCTCTCTGGCTCTGGCCACTTTTAGATCGTCTACACCTGTACTAGGTCTATAACTATACCTATAGGCGTTATAATGTACCCCAGGAATTTAACCTGCTTAGTATTAAAGATATACTTTAACGCCTTAGCGTAGAGGCCCTAATTATCTAAACGTTTCAGCACTTTGTGGACGTGTTGCTTGTACTAATCCTTATCTTCTAAGTAGATTAGAATATTATTTAAATAGATAATATATATATGGTTAACTAGTCCCCCTAACGCTCTATAAATGTATAATTGGAATATTATAGGCGTATTGGCTAGCCTAAAGGGCATTACTAAATACTTAAAGTGGCCGTATTAGGTTTTAAAAGCGGTTTTCTATTTATCCCCTTTTTTAATATAGAGCCTATAATAGGCGTCTTATAAATCTAGCTTTGTAAAGATCTTTGCCCTAGATAGTTAATCTAGCATTTTACTAACCAGTGGTAGTAGGTAACGGTTCTTAATTATAATCTTATTAAGACCGTAATAGTCTACGTATAGCCTTATAGTTCTATCTAGTTTTGGAATAAAGAGGATCGGCGCGCCTACTGGTAACTTATTAGGCTATATCTATCCCTTTTCTAGTAAGCCGTTAAGGTACTTCTATAGGATCTTAAGTTCTTTGCGAGAGAGATTATAGATAAGAAGGTTTAGCGGTTGTTTGCCTTCTTCTAGATTAATTATATAATTATATTCTAAGTTCTATTAAAGGACTTTTACTCGCCTGCCTAAAAATACCCTTAGTAAGTCCCTTAGGCCTACTAGGATATTTAATAAATTAGGGTCGTATTTGTCCTCCACGTTATTATTAGGTAGGTCCCAGAGGTCCCTTAAAACACTTATAGGCAGCATTACGCGCTATAGTGGTTGTTTGTATATAGTTGCCACTATATATTAAACAGTTTTATACGGTAGCTAGTAGAGGGTAGAAAACTCTTTAATATAGCGTTTAAGGTGTTATAGTATAATCTCTATATATTGCTTAAGCTAGAGTAACCTATAGCGGTAGAAGTATCTTATAAGATCTTTAAGATCGCCGCCTCCCTATAGTGTCTCTATGACCTATCTGGTAGTTCCCTATAGGGTATCCATTATAGAAGGGTTATTGCCTATACTAGGCTCTATACCCATCTTGCTATAGAATAGGGGTTAAATCTAATACTCCTTTAGGTGTAGAGCGTATACTATTTCTTCTAAAGCTATATTTTCTAGGATATCTTTTAAGCTTATTAGTAAAATACGCCCTTCTAATTCTTTATTATTCCACTATTTAAAGGCTCCTGTTTTAAAGCGTATCTTAAGATCTACTTTCGCAAGCTAAGGGTATCTAAGAATAAGGTTATAGCCTATAAAGTCAGCCGCCCAGAAGGGTTATAGGCTAACTATCTTAGTGCGGTTATATATATTAGCCACTAATACTGTAAGCTTATAGGCACTGTATAGTTTAATCCAATGTGTAACGGAACCTTGTAGTAGGAACTACGGTGGGTCCTATTATTAGGCTGGGTATATAGGTAAGAACAATTTAACAACGTAAATAATAACTAGTGGAGTGGTTGCCTAATAGATTAACTCTAATTGTATTCTAAGATTTACTACAAAGAGAGAACTATCTGGGTAGGGACTGTGGTCCTTTAAATATATAACTATACGCCTAAGAAATCCCTTTGCTTTGTGAAGTACATATGCTCTATGCGCTCTGTATAGATTATATAGATTATATAGATTATATAGATTATACTACGTGACTTCGGCTACTACTCCTTGTTATATGGTTCTACCAGCTCTATTCTGGACCGTGCCTATATTAACTAACTAGCTTCCTCCGACTCTTCTCCAAGTAGTTATAATATTGTACTTAAGCTGTCCGTAATACTATCTCCCTTCTTTTTATCTTTGTCCTTAAAGATTCCTAATATCTCCAAGTTGTCTACTAGAGGTATAATGTCCGTTTAATTAATTTAGTTAATATTTTTACTTATTATACCTAAAGCTTCTTCTTCTTCTTTAACCCTTTATTGTGCGCGTATAGTTTCCTCTATACTGTTACTAGGTAAGATAATGCTATCTCCATATTCTTGTTATGTAAAAGAGGGGCTAGTCTATGTTACGCTAGTAAGTCCTACTGCTTGATAACCATCCTCTTGCTTAGAGTGCACTAAAGTAAACATCTAATTATCCTGTGATGTTTGCTCTGTTTTTAACGCTAAGTATGCGCATCCTATAACTTTTAGTAGTCTTTAAGTTCCTTAAGTAACTTGTTATAGGGTCTTATATTTAATCTGCCGCTGCGAAACTTAATAATAAGCTCTCTACCTCCCTTATAGAGCTTTAGCGTACTCGCGCTGCTTATAAGGCGTACTTGTCTACCTTGGCGCGTCTTCTTTGTCTTAAGAAGGTTCGTAAGAAGGTTTGTTCTAAGAAGTGGAAACTTGTTTAATAAGGCTTATAGGAACTTAGTAATAAAAGAACGGATTCTTTTCTAACTAAGAGGGAAACAACTTTAAGTAGCTTAGTAGGTGCTCCTCTTAGGTCCCCCTTAGGTAACTATCTAATCAAGGTTGCGTCCTTGCAGTCATGTGACCGCAAATTGCCATCACGTGACGGCAATCTAGGGTAATTTGCGGCAACTTGCCTACGAACGCGAGTCAAAAGGGGTTAATTACGTGAGCTAAGCGAGCTCAAGAAATCCACCAAATTCCACCTATAGAATAGGAGAATCAATAAGCATCAATTAAAATCAGTTACCACCCATACTATTGCAATAGCAATGCGTATTACCGGAAGTGATACCAACACTAATCAGTAATCACAGATCAGGAGACGTATCATCTACGAAGAGAGACGAGCTCGATCAGTCCCTGCTAAAGGCCTCTACCAATCTCACCTGCTAAGGAGCATCAGTTAACGTGTATTTAAAAAGTCAACCCCTATCTAATAGGCCCTTAATTTTTCATACATGGCCCTTAGGTGTTTAAGGAACCAACCCCTTTTAATAGGCCCTTGGTTTGCGTCTATTACGCATTTTATACTACCCAGATTACGTCGAGGAGCATTAGTTAACATATACTTAAAAAGTTAACCCCTATCTAATAGGCCCTTAATTTTTTATACACAGCCTTTAGGTACTTAAAGAACCGACCCCTATCTAATAGGCCCTTGGTTCGCGTCTATTACGCATTTTAAACGCGTTAGGTACTTAAGGAACCAACCCTTTTAATAGGCCCTTGGTTCGCGTCCATTATGCGTTTTTTATCTAGAACCCAAAATCGAACTTAACAGGAGTCACGAGACAAGAATCGACATGTCAGACATTAGGACACAAGTCGACGCAGGACAGGAGAAATGGCCTAAAGGCATTAACTTACAGTCCGACGAAACTACCACAGAGGATATTAATAAATTTGTACAATTCAAGATCCTAGAATACGAAGCGTACGATCTTAAGGACAATAAGCTATAGGAGGTCTATAAGGAAGATTTCCAGAACTTTATAGTATAGATCTTTAAGAACTGCAACCAGGCAAGCATCTGAAAGCTTTAAATACTCCTACAAACCAACGGTGTATGGGTAAAGAAGCATAGGAATACCACGGTTCCCGAATCACTATTCGATACCTTACAAGAAGAAGATCCTACAGAATGGACTAAGCTTAAGATTAGGGAACATATAGCAGCCAGAGGGAAGTTCAATTTAGGACGAATCGACTACCTTCTTAAGAACAACTTCGCCAGTATCAGGACCAGTACCAGTACCAGCATCAGCACCATTAAGAATCCGACACTACCTACTGCTACGCCCCAACCTACCCCTACTCCTCAACCTACCCCTACTCCTCGACCTACCCCTACTCCTCAACCTACCCCTACTCCTCGACCTACCCCTACTCCTCAACCTACACCTACTTTTCGACCTACCCCTACTTTTCGACCTACCTCTACTTCTCGACCTACCCCTACTCCTCGACCCACCCCTACGCCTCGACCTACCCCTATACTACTACCCACCGCTACACCCTAACCTACCACTACACCTTAACCTACCCCTATGCCTTAACCTACTCCCATACTACCCCTATAACGGGAGTCTGATTATATCGACTTAACCTCACTACCAGAACTACCCACACTACTAATACAACAAGATACCCCGCATATTAATTTAACTTCGCCAATAGGGCCCCCTAGTAGTAGCGGCAGAGAATAGAGTTAGACCTAGAGCTTTGGCAAGGAATTAGTAAAGATTATAGACTCAAAAACTACTAAGGATTTAGCCCTAACTCTTCCTATCTTAAGCGCCTACCCCTAAAGGAGTTAATTTAATTCACCAACCCCTTCTACCACACAGCGGGCAGCGGCAATATAACGGGTAATGGAGGTATTAAAGACCAGAACCACAAGACAAGTCAGCAATACACTATCTGTTACCATAACCCATAACCTCCCCCTCAACTCAGACGTACTCGTACGGCGTAAAGGCAATACTAGACAGAGCGGCAAAGGGACTAGTCCATTTCAGTTGCTTAGAACCAACGGAGAAACCTATAGGGTATAGCTCCCTAGTGGACCTACCGGATCTCAGACTATAGCAGTAAAACTATACCTAATAACCACAGAACTCCGCCAGCCCTACTACCATTTTAGACATCCGTCCGCAGACAGACTATATAGGGTATTAGAGCACTCTGGCTACAATGTTAATAAATAGGCTATTAACCACCTCACTAAGTACTTCCCCTACTGCTAGAAATAGGGAAAATTACCTTACAGGTTTAAGTTTATCTTATAACTATACTGGATTAACACCTATATTAGACCCCCTAATTATACTACCTATAATAGTAGCGCCCGCCTTAAATCTTCTATAACTGGCCTAATCAATAACCTATAATCTTCTATTGCGATATTTAAAAAGTTAAACAGTTTCCTAAGTATCCCCAGTACTCTACATATCCAAGACCTCCCGAATATCTACAGCAGATATAGGATATTCAACTAAGGGACAATCAAGTTCTAAGGTGGGGGAGGGGACGTAGGTGATAATTACAACGTGTTAATGCGTTAGTCGCGATAACCTACTGCAAAGACGTTAGTTCAGCTTACTGCCTGCCACTAAGCCAATAGCGATTTTCTATCCCCGGGATAAAAAATCCTGATTGGTCTATTTAGCAATAGAGCCAGCAGAACTCTACACCGCCCCTAGAATTTAATAATGCACCAGCTGCATAATAAGAACGGCACCAAGAGCCTTAATTAATTGCACGGATATAGAGCTAATTGTATAATGCAGAGCCTTAATTAAACGACTGCACAGAAGCTATGGTTAGTTAAAGAATTAAATTAAGCCAGAGCCTTAATACTAGCATGTCGCCGCCACTGAAGCAAATTAATTAAATGTTGTTAGATTAGAGCCTTTAACCAGGCCGACCTTATTCCTTATTTAGACAACGAATGATCGCAGCATGACTGTCACTGCCATCCGAATTCAGTACTGCGTTAGCTGCACAACGAGAACAGACACCGCGGCAAGGAAGTGACCTATATAAAGGAGCAGCCACAACATCCGCAGCAGCTACAATAACCACAGCAACTTCAGCAATCTCAGTAGCTAAAGCCTCCAGAATTAATACAAATATAGTTAAGCTATAGGCTACCAAGTGGGCAGAGAGAGGAGAAGACGTCAAGGCAGGAATAGAGTGTAAAGATGTTAAGCTAGCAGCTAAGGCGCTAGTACTAAGCGAGCCAATGGCGATTTTCCATGCTGGGCATGGAAAATCGTGATTGGTTACTTTAGCCATTTGGCAGAATTTGGTGGAATTTAATAGGTGGAAAGTAGTGGAATTCGACAGGTGGAAAGTAGTGGAATTTAGCAGGTGGCGCGCTTAAGCACCATTAAAAAAAAACTAAATACTCCTAGTGTCTGATTAAGGTTGCGTCCTTGCAGTTATGTGACCGCAAATTGCCATCACATGACGGCAATCTAGGGCAATTTGCGGCAACTTGCCTACGAACGTGAGTTAAAAGGGGTTGATTACGTAAGCTAAGCGAGCTTAAGAAATCCACCAAATTCCACCTGTAGAATAAGCATCAATCAAAATCAGTTACCACCCATACTATTGCAATAGCAATGCGTATCACCGGAAGTGATACCGACAGTAACTTATTCTTTAGTAATTCTTCTTTGTTAATACTACCTAACCCTTTCTCTTCTGATACTCCTATACCTTTTCTATAGCGTTCTCTAGGTTGCTTAGTGGTTTCTAGGTAGTCTTACTATAGCCTATCTACTTTACTTTATACTATGTTTTATTATCTACATCCTTGTAACTAATAATTTTTAAAACTTGCTATTTATTCTCTTCCTGTCCTCTATACGTGTCTACTTTGTATACTAATAGTTTAACATTTCCGTATGCTGGTTCTAGCATTATAACGTATTATATAGGGTAGATCTTTATTTTAGCTAGTAGGTTTAACTTATATATAACTAATAAAATCTTTTATATAATTTTAAAAGGTCCTAGTCTGATATGGTCTAACTTCTTGCTTAGTTGTTAACTCTTAAAATTTTTATATAGTAGCTATACTTTATCTCCCTCCTTAAGATCTGGTCCCTTAGATCTCTTAGTATTATAGTACTTTTTTATTCGTTCTTATACTAGTTTAGCTATTTCTTTAAGGTTTATATAAAGATTTATTAACGTCTCTATTCTTTATTTCGCTGTGCTACTCATCTTCTTTGCTTAATATGGCGATAATAATATTTTTGGTTTGTACCTATAATTCGCCTTAAATAGTAATATCCCCATTCCTTCTTGTGGTGTTGTATTATATATAAACTGTATAACTAGTAACAACAATACCTAATTATTCTGTGTATAGTTAATATAATGTCTTAGATACTGTTCTAGTGTCTAGTTTAGTCTTTCCGTTTATCCGTCTGTCTGCGGATAATATGTTATAGAGGTTGCTGCGCAAACTCCTTATTCTGCTAGAAACACTTCCTAAAATACTACTATAAATCTTGGATCTTTATCCGATATAATCTTGTCTAGTACTCTATACCTTGCGAATACTTTCTTTATATAGATTCTAGTAATATCTTCTACTAATATCTCTTCTATATATGCTATAAAGTATCCCTACTTTATTAGCTTATCCACTATTACTAAAATCGCGTTATAATCTTGTCCTGTAATAGGATCTTTTAACTTTAGTAACTTAATAATAAAGTCCTATAATATAACCTCCCATGGTCTTTCTGGTATTTTGATAGGTTATAGCCCTCTATATAGCTTATGCCTTATTGGTTTGTTCCTCTAGCAATCTAGATATTTTTTTATAACTTGTCTTGCTAGTCCCTAGATTCCTTAAATAATGTACTTCTTTTAAAGTCTTAATACTAGTTCTATAGACCCATTGTGTCCTTGTGTTATTTCCTTGTGGAATTTCTTAATAAATTCTTTTATAATAGACTTAGGTATATATGTTACTTCTCTGTTTTTATATTGCTCTGAGTCTGGATCCTCTACCTATGCTTTTTAGATCTTCTGCGTTTAATTACTTTCTAGTAATTTGTGGATCTGACTTTCTTTGGTTGCTATAATCTTTAGATAATTATACCTAATCAATCTATCTTAATTCTTTTATAATAAAGCTCCTAACGGCTTTTCCTTATTCTGTAGTCTAGCTTTTCTGCTTAGAGCGTCTGCTCGTATATTGTCTGTACCCTTAGTATGCTGAATTTTGAAATAATATTCTGTAAGCATTTCTGCCCATCTAACCTGTCTTTGGTTAAGTTCCTTTATTATTAGGAATCCTATAAGGTTCTTATAGTCTGTTTTAACTATAAATGGTTTCTCTGTACTTTATAAGAATGCTCTCTATTTTTTAAGTGCTGTAACTATGCCTAGTAACTCCTTGTTGTAAATATTATAGTTTAGTTCTAGTAGTGTTATTTTCTAACTGTAATATGCTACTGGATGCTATACGTCCTAGTACTTCTATAGTAAATATGCTCCTAGTGTAAAGTCTAATATGTTTGTCTTAATAACCGTGTTTAACTTTGGTTAATAGATCTTAAGAATTAGTTTTTAGGTAAATAACTTTTTAAGTTCCTAGAATAGCTTCTTCTGCTTATTACCCTAAACCTATGGTTCCTCTTTCTTTGTTAGCCTTATAAATGGTTTAATGCTTTTTAACTACTATGCTATGAACCTCCTATAGTAGTTGCAAAACCCTAGAAACGACCTTAACTGTATAATATTCTCTAGTTCTTGCCAACTTACTATAGCTTTAACTTTCTTTGGGTCCATACTGATTTTTCCTAGTTTAATAATAAATCCTATAAAATTGGTCTTACAAAGAACTTGCATTTCTTAATTACTACTAGCATTTGTTCTTCTTGTAGTCTCTTTAAGACCTATTTAACGTGTTCTCCATATTCTCCCTTGTTTATTAAGTAGATAATAATATTGTTAAGATATACTATAATAAATTTGTTAAGATATACTATAATAAATTTGTTAAGGTGTTCTTCTAACACATTGTTAATTTGCTTTTGGAATATTGCTAGTATATTTATAAGCCTGAATTATATAACTAATGGTTTATATAGTCCTTCCTTTAACCTAAAAGCTGCTTTTTATTTATTGCCTTCCTTAATTCTAATCTGATGGTACGCCTACCTTAGGTCTATCTTTGTAAAGATTTACGCGTTGCCTATCCTATCTTGGATTTCGCTAATTAAGGGTAAAGGATATCTATCCTTTTTAGTAATGCTGTTTAACTGTCTATAGTCTATACACATCCTGAGTTTTCTATTTTTCTTTAGAACAAATAGTACTGGATATTCTACTAACAACTATAATAGTCTAATATATCCCTTTTGTAAGTTCTCCTGGATAAACTCTTTAAGCGCTACTAACTCTGTTTTAGTAAGCTTATAGATTAGAAAGAATCTTAGACTTATTTCTTTTTTTAACTCTATTTTATGGTCCTATACTGTATATTTTAACAGCTTTTTACTTTCTAGTGACTATAACTTTTTACCATACTTATGGTATTTCTTTGGTATATAACTTAAGCCTTGCTTAGTTTCTTTGTATATCACTCTAACTTAGTACTATACCAACTTGGTTTACTGTCGCATTCTGCGCTATTAAGTATCCTTAATATTGACCTAACCTGTAATCTAATTAACCTTTAGATTATATTTCTATAACTAAGGTATTCCTAGTATTGCCTCATCCTGTTCTAATAGTAGGATATTAAAAGACATCCTTACTGGTCTCCCTTTAATAGTTAACTAAATAGGTCCTGTTTTAAGATTAATAATGCCTCCTCTATAGGCTATCTAATCTCCTGAAATTATTATAAGTAGATATAGGTGTTCCTTTTATCTATATAGTAACCCTATTCTTTCCACTGCCTTTAGTGATATATGGTTCCTTATTGCTCTACTATCTACTAATGCTTTAAACTGCTGATCTTGCTATTTAACTCTTAAGTTTAGGTATTATCCTTAAACTTCTTTAAGGGTCTAAGGCTCTAATACTGGTTCCCTCTAGTCCTATGCGCCTCCCCTTTTCCTAACTGTTAGCTACTAGATCCTGTTTGTATTTAGTCTAACTTAGGCTAATACTTAGTTTGTTTCTTTTCCTCTATATACTATAGATAAGTGTTTTCTGGGTACTCCCACCACTATTATCCATTTAGGTATTTTTCTATAAGGAATCTTCCTAGTTAAAGTATTAAGTCTCCTTAACCTTGTACTTCTACTAGGTGCTATTTATATATATACTTAGCATTTCTAAACCGTCCTTCTTCTAATGCCTAATATATCCTAGTTAGGTATTTCCAGTTCTTGTCTTTTGGTGCTCTATATATGTTATATATATTATCCACACAAGCTATCTATAATAGTGTATAATGCGCTAAGTGACTTAGGTTAACTCTTAGTTTATTTTTATCTTTAAGTTTAACCCTCTGGTTTGCTAATCTTGCTATTAGTCTTTTATTTACAGGTATTAAGACTTATCTTTTACTTCTCTAGTCCCTAGATTCTTCTTCTAGGTTCCTTAATATTATAATTAATACTCCTTTAATATGACTTATACGTTTTTCTATAATAGGTTGGTCTTAGACAACTTTTTTATTTAGCCATATATAAAAGTCTTTCCATTTATTATTATGTTGTTGCCTATACCACTTTCCGTATAATTGGTTTAGTGTATATGGTCTATCTATAAGAAAGTACCTTATTATTACTATATTATAATATCCTTTAGTATGTCTTTCTTTAAACCTAGTTAGGATGTCTAGATCCTCTTCTTATTCTAGTTTATCTAACCACTTTGCCCTAGGTGTCCCCGCACTTGGCCTATTAATAATTCTTTATATAGGTGCTCTGTCCCTTCTATAGTTTAATATGCTAGATCTCTGGTCTAGTTTCTATTCTTACTATACAATAATTCTTATCCTAAACTTATTTATAGTTTCTTATTTTCTGCGTCTTACAGCTAGATCCTTATAGTTATCTTACTTTTTAATCCTAGTATTAACTTTTTAATCTTTAGGCTGAATACTATGTTTACCTAGGATTGCTAACGTTCTTATTTATTCCCTGAACTTATAGTTCTTAAACTTGCGTCCTATACTTATTTATTTGTCTATAAACTAAGTCTTAGCTCTGTCCTATCTAGTTTTGTCTATTATAGGTGCCTTTATATGTCTTATCTTATCTTAAAAATCTTAAGCGTTTTATATCTTGTCTTAAGAGTCTTAAGCCTGTGGCCTTTTGCCTTTATTAAGTAATAAGCTGGCACTAGTAGTTATCTGCTTGCCTAGTTTCTTCTAAATATTACTCCTATTATCTTATAAAGCGATGGAAATTATATCTAATGGTGTTATAATACCTATTACTGAACCTTATTCTGTAATGGTCTTAGTCTCTACTTCTATTTTAACTTCTCTAAGGTCTGTATGCTTCTAGTAAGCTGCCTTTATTACCTTATTATTGGTAAATGCTTTGCCTGTGTTAAATTTGTTATCTTTAATATCCAATCTGTAAGCTAGTTTATTAGTTTCTCTAAACTTAGATAATAATGGCTCCTATAGCTAATAGCTTATGCCATACTTAGCGTCCTTATAAATTTGGTATGTGTTATTATAATAATATACAAAACTATTAATTAAACACTCTTTTGTTCCTTATAGTGCACTATTATCCCTTTATATATACGTGTCTCCTACTGGTCTGGTTCCCTTTACCGTATAGTTACTCTAACCACCTCTATAGTCTCTAGTAAAATGACCCTATTTTCTATAATTTATATAAGCTCTATCTCTAAACTACTAATTTTGCTATAGAGTCTACCTAAATATCTTCTGCTGTTAAGATTCCTAGTTTAGCCTCTACTCCTTAGTCCTTTAATTACTAGATCCTTAATCTCTGGGTTTCTATAGTTTCTTTTCCTATCTTTAGGTTTCTTTAGTACCGCTTAGGTCCATTAGCTCTACGCCATTCTATAGTTTTTAACTCTATATTGGTTGTTGCGTACTCTATACCTTATATAACTATGGAACTTTGTTCTAACCTTTCTTAGCCTATTCCCTTTAGTAGATTCTATTATTAATCTTTATTAACTAATCTATTAACTCCCTTAGGGTATCCGCATCTTCTATTAGGATAATTGTATCCTAGACTTTAGCCTTAAGTCCTTATTTATACTATGCTATAAGCACCCTATTGTTCTATTTAACCTATATAGCTAGCGTTTAAAACTGTGTTATATACTTAATTATTAAAGTGCGTTGTACTAAGTTCTAAAGCTTTTATTCTGCTATAGTTATTACCTCTAGGTCTCTAAATATCTATATTAACCGTTCTGTAAACCCGTTCTAACTGGCAAATATATACCATACGTCCTGGTTAGTAGTTATTATACTATTAGTCTATATCTCCAAGAGATATGGTTTAAACTACTTAAGTGCCCTTTCTATTAAGAATAGTCCTACGTAGGCTACTTAATCTATTAATGTTGCTAACTTTACTCCTTCTTGCATAACCTTAAAGTGTATTTGCATAAGAAACCCTTTAAGCTTTAACTTCTCTCCTAAGAACTGTTTAATTAAAGGTAGCTTAACCTTTGCTACTCTAATTCTATTAATACGTTCTTTAAGTATCCTATTATTGTTTTGTAAGTGATTAACCATTTCCTATAACTAACCTTGCGTAACTATCTAAGAATCCGTATCTGCTATACTGGTATCTCCCCCTAAGCCTAAGGTTGTTGCTGCTGTTAATGGCGTTGTGACTAGTGCTTTAAGTGGTATGTTATTTAACCTTGTTTAATACCGTAACCTTAGTAGTAAATGTATAACGGAACCTTGTAGTAGGAACTACGGTGGGTCGTATTATTAGGCTGGGTATATAGGTAAGAATAATTTAATAACATAAATAATAACTAGTAGAGTGGTTGCCTAATAGATTAACTTTAATTATATTCTGAGATTTACTATAAAGAGAGAACTATCTGGGTAGGGACTGTGGTCCTTTAAATACACAACTATATGCCTAAGAAATCCCTTTGCTCTATGAAGTACGTGTGCTCTGTGCGCTTTATACAGATTATATAGATTACACAGATCACACAGATTATACTATATAACTTCGGCTACCACTCCTCGTTACATAGTTCCACCGGCTCCATTCTGGACCGTGCCTATATTAACCAACTAGCTTCCTCCGACTCTTCTCTAAGTAGTCGTAACATTGTACTTAAGCTGTCTGTAACACAATGCTTATCTAGGAACCCTACGGTTGGTTTCCACCACCTTAGCAATAGGATAAGCTTATGCTCTTTTACCAAATTATATTATATAAGATTAATTTTGGCGCCGCTGTTATATAGTACTTAGAACTAACGTACCTCGCCTATAGGGAGTACTATTTCTAGCTTAATAGTAATACGGAGAGTCTTTTCTTCTATATCTTGCCCTAGTTATAGCTAGGAGAGGTCCGCGACTAGGGCTTTTCTTTTTTTGGATTATTAGTATAGTTATCGCCCTGCTTATTTTTCTAATTTAATTTTCCTTTAGAGAAGTTTTCTTTTAACTTTTTAGAGTGTTCCCATAATGGTGCTGGATAGGTATTAGGTTAGCCCCAGAAGTCTTTCCTATTACTTAAGGTCCCTAACTTTAACTATTCCAGATTTCTCTTTAAGAACAGCTTCTTTAGAGCTTAGGTCTGCCATATATTACTACTAAAGTGCCTATACTTTTAGTTACCCCCTAGCTTCTTACCAAAAGAGGTCTGGTTCCTTACCATATCCTTAGCGTTTAAAACCGCTTATTTAAAATCCGTATATATAGTAATCCGCGATAGGGCTCTTATACGCTTTATTTTATCACAAATTGCTAGCTTAATTCTAGCCTAGATAAATCCAATCTTCTTCTTTTTATGGATGCTACCGTCCTTATTTTTAAAGGGCTCTGGATCCATTAATTAAGCACAAGTTTTTACAAAGTTTATAAACTGGTGGAAATTATAGCGGTTAGGCTGTATCCCATTCTAGAATAGCTCTATATTATTATATTATACGATATATAGATCTTAAGTCTATTTCTTTAGGAAGGTTTACAGCTGTGGCTATATAGTAATTTGCTCTTTATTAAGCTAATTAAGTGCAATTTAGTTTAGGGATTGGTCTTTAATTTTACTAATAATCTATTAAGTACGCTCTTTAGTATTGTCTTGTATTATTAGCATTTTAAAGAAGTTATCTATTTTATAAACCTAATTGTCTAACTGTTAGGCGTTAGGTCTATGGCGGAGTTCTAGACTACTAAAGGCCTTAGCTAGTTAGTCTATATCCTTTTTCTATTCACTGCGTAGATATCTCTCTAAGTCTTCTATACCTCCTTAGGTAGGTACTAGGTAGCCCCTAAAAGGCCCTTAGCCTTAACTAAGTTATAAAAGATTTTATCTAACCTAGATTAAGCTCTGCTAGATCTAGACCTGCCCCTAAAGGTTTTTAATATGTTTATTAGTAGCTCCTTCCTATATAGCTTCCAAGAGCCTTATGGCAGCTTTCTAATATCCTTTTTAGAGAAAATTGGTGTAGGGCTCTTAACTTGCTAACCTTAGACCTGGGAAAGCTCTAGCTATAAAGGTAGTATTAGTACTAGTAGCTAATATAGGTTTCCCTGCGAGGCTTAAGTCTTAAGTTAGTGGTTAGGTTGGATTAACCAAAGGGGTAGGCCCACTTAGCTTATAAGCAGTCTATATATCGCCACTATACCAATTATAGGCTAGTAGTCTTCCGGGAGGGTTCTAGTTAGGTCCCTAATTAGGCACGTTAGTATATTCCTTTAGCATTTCTAATTTAGGGAAAGATTTTAGGGTTGCCTCTAGCGCTTAATCTTCTAATTAGCCTAAGTGGGGCCGGAGGGGTTCTGGTTACTTTCTAGTAGTATTACAACCGTTATAGAGGGTGTCTATGTTTTTCTTAACGTTGCTAGTAATTGTAGGTGTGCGAGAGTTTTTAAGCTTTTAGTGTATCTAGGTGTTAGGGCTTGTTTAGCCATCTTACCTAGAGGTTTATATTATCGCAATATCTTACTATTAAAGGGACCTTCCTGCCTTAGCGCGACGGCTTTCTATAAGGTATTCATGGAGTTTCTATTTAGGTTATTGCGAGATTTTAAAGGAGGACGGTGGATATAAATAAAAGATATAAACAAATAATCTAGTCCTTAGAGCTAGCTGCCCTTCTAAATAAAGTAGGAAGGATTTAAATATAAGGGGACTTTATAAACAGGGGGCTATAAGGACACAATTATAGAACAGGATAGATTGGTAAGAGAGATAAATCCTTAAGGAGGTGAGGCCTTAGGGATCGTAGAGACTATATACTACGGGTATATGCCTTCGGCACGTAACCGGTGACCATCCAAGGGGCGTCCGGAGGTTGCCCTAAGGGCAACCCAAGGTATCCACAATAATATCCCTTACAAAATTCCCCTATAGCAAAATTCTTCACTTACGCCGATATACGATATATCGGCTCTCCTACCTTAAATATTATACTATTAAATATGCCTCTAAAAGCTGTTTCTAACGCAGAAAGGCAAGCTATATATACTTATTACTTCTCCTAGAAGCCACCACCAAAGTAGAAAAAAGTTGTTACCTAGTTTAAGCAGAAATATAAGCGTAAACTTAACTAGGCTACTATCTTTAACTCGCTAAAGGATCGTTATAAGTATCTTAACACTATACTAGCTACTAGCTCTATAAGCTTCCACTATCGCTCTAAAAAAATAAAAGCTACTTAAGCAGATACTTTTCTTATAGCAGCAGCAGCTTATGGCTTATGGCCAGCTTATCTCTAGCGAAATTCTATAGATAAAAGTAAAGGACCTATGGCTTCTCTTTCCTAAATACACTAGCAAACTAATGCCTAAGTTTTTACCTAAATAGCTAGGCAAATTTAAAAGGCGCTTTAACTTAAAGCAATATATCTAGCATAGCGAGATTGCCTCCGTCCCTATTACCATTTACACTAAAATAGATCTTCTATATTAGATTTGCCTACTTTATCTCGCGCCTTATATATATAATATAGACAAAACTAGCCTTTATTGGCGCTAGGCAATTAGCAAAGGCCTTACTACTACCTTAGTTCCTAGTGTTAAAAAAGATAAGGCCTAGATATTACTTGCGCTATATAGCAATACTACTAGATCTAATAAGCTTTCCCTATAGCTAATAGGCAAATTAAAGGTGCCGCGCGCTCTCTGTGGCGTTAATATCTCTATACTAGGTCTATAATAGAGAGCCTTTACTAAAGCCTAAATAACTGCTAATCTTATAGCTAAGTGGCTAAAGGCCTTTTATGCTTACGTTAATAAACTATAAGTTATTCTCCTACTTAATAACTTCTCCGCCTATACTGTAGCTATTAAGCTAGCTCCCCTACCTAAGAATATTCGCCTTAAGTTCCTACCAAAAAACAGTACTTTTATCTATTAGCTAATAAATCAGGGCATTATATAAAACTTTAAGTGTAGCTATCGACGACAGTAGCTCCGCTTTTTAATTAACTGCTATACTAATTAAGAAAATCCTATTAAGAAAACAAACCTTTATAATATATTTAGGTGGACAGCAAAGGCTTAGAGAGAGGATGTTACTAAGGCTATAATTCGCAATTACTAGGCTAAATTAATAATTCTAAATAAGGTAGATGATCTTAAAGAGCCACCTCCGCCGCTAGATCTTATAGAACTCCTCTATAAATGCTAGGCTGTTATATAGGTTAGTGATAACACTTACGAACTAGAGACTTTTCTATATCCTAATAGTGAAGATAAGGAGCCTAATAAGCAGGTTAATCTATAGGAGATTGTTAACTTTTATACAGGCAAAACAGGCCTTAAAGCTATGCCTAAGGAAGACGACGTTATAGAGCCTCTACCGTCGCTATTAGACGCTCTTAAGGCTCTTATAATTATACAACGCTTTATAGAGCATTAGGAGGACACTGTAACTAATAATATAGCTTTACTACACCAGATAGAGCGGCAATTTAACCTATAGGTAAGCAAAGCTTATAAGCAGAGTACTTTAAATAGGTGGATTACTGGCACTAAAGGCTCTTTAGATAGTACTTAGTCAGCTTCTATTTATACAATAATTTATTACCACAATACAAATCGCCTGAAAAAATTATACCGCGCTATTAAGTTTCTACTATAGTAGGTTAATAGATTAAGGTTAAATTCTATCGCTTGTTTTAAGGCCTTAAGGTATTATTTAGCGCACTCTCTAAGGATCTATTAATTATGTACTGATTTCCTATTAAGGCCTAGTACAGTTAATTGGGTTTCTATATTATCTAAAGGTATTTAAAAAAGGTATAAAACTAAGGACCTATAAGAGGCTTAGTAAGGCTGTCGGCCACTATATTAATTAAAGCAATATATATAAGGTTAATCCTATTACTATTTATCTTATCTCTTATATAGTAAAACTAGATGTTAATATACTTATTTAATTATATTAAACTAGATTTTTAGCCAACGCTTTTATAGCTTAGTTATTGGTTTTAATTAAGATCCTAGCAAACTGTTCACTCTAGTCTAGTATACCTAGTTTAGTAAGTAAAAGTTAAAGCTATATAGCCTCTTTTACTACAGATGCTAGAGCTATATACTCTAATTAATATATTAATAGTAAAACAGTAGCTTATAGCTTTAATTTCTATAAAATTAGTCCTCTGTTTAATATAAATATAAAGCCTAATATAGAGCGTCTTATAGTTTTGTTTTATCCCTAGTTGGCATTACTAAAGCTAATTAGAGTAAGGTCTAGGTTCTTATCACCTCTATAGGTAATTCCTCTATTAAGTAAGCCGGCTAGGTATTAAAGGATAAGTCTTATGGCCGTTATATAGGTAGAGGTAGGATTATAGGCAAAACGGCTTACTGTTAATACTATAAAGGTAATATTTAGCCTTTTTTCTATTATAGGAAATATAATTAAACTAACTATACTCTAGTATTTTCTAATATTATCCTTACTAGTAGTTTCTTAATTAGCTATAAGCTTAATTAAGTGCTTTATAGATATTAGTAAGGTATTAGCCTTTTATAATCTAAAACGTTTAAAAGCTTTAATAAGGTAGGCTTGCTATAAGAATATAATCTTCTTCCTTATTTAATCTTTTATAACTATTATACCTAAGTAAAAGCTTATTAGCCCAAGATCTATTATTTAAAGGGCTGCTTTAAGCTCTACTTTCGCCTAATTAACTATTGCTATATTCTTATAGATAATCTTAGTATTATTAACGTAGGCAGAAATAATTAAACCTTTCTATTCTTTACTGGTGGCAAATATACTATAATTTGCGTATAGATAGTAAAGTCCAAGTTTTTCTAGTAGAAACTTTAAGAGCGTCTTATACCAGATTTAAGGTAACTGTTTTGGTCTGTAGAGGGCCTTTTTAAGGCGGCAGACTTTACTGGCTTCTTTATAGCCTTTTGGCATAATAATATAGAGTTCCTAATTAATTAGTCTATAGAGAAAGGCGGTTTTAACATCTATCTATTTAATTTTAAGGTTGTAGTAGGCAGCAATTATAAATAGAGCCCTAAAAGCTATAGGTTTTACTACCGCAGTAAAGGTTTAGTTATAGTTAACACCGTACTGCTATAGATATCCCTTAATAACCCATCTAGCTTTATAGCAGAGGATCTCGCTATCCTTTCCCTTTTTAACTTTAAATACCTATTTACCAGTAAGAGGCTTATAAGGAGGCTTAAGGGAGGCAAGGTTAATAAGTTTCTACGTCTAGTTCTTAATTAAAGACCCTACCTCCTCTATTATTGCTTTTATCTATTCTTTGCTATTTAGGCCGTTAATTGCTTGGCTATATATATAAGGCTTATCTTTATTAATTAAGGTAGTAGATATATATGTTTTAAGATTAGGTGGGCCAGTATATTAAATATAGCTGGCTAGTAGAGCTATAGGATTGACCGCGTCGCGATTATTTAAGTAAGGGTTTTAAGGTGTAGATTAAGGAGGAAAGGTAGATAGAAGGGCTATTAGTTTGTCGCCTATTTTGTTATCCCAGTTGCTTAGTAGCTTATTAATATTATCAGCCTATTAGTTAAGGCTTTAGTCTGTACCTATAAGGCTTATAAGGAGGGTAGTAAGGTTACTTAATAGGTTAACTCTTAATATCTAGCGGCTTAATTAAGTAGTAGTTATAGTAAGGTTTTTAGGTAGAGACTTAAGCCTATAGGGTAAGCTATCGCAACCTTCCTTCTAATTAATTCTTTATTATCTTTTTCTTAATAGAGGCTTTAGCTAAGGAGTAGTAGTGTCTTCCCTCACTTGCTTATTAGATAAGTTAACAGATTCTTCTATAAATATAGTAGTAGTCTTTAAACTAATATTACCTTTATAGATTTTAACATCTTTAAGCCGCTCAATCTTTTGTTTATTTAGTAGCCAAATATAATAGATTGTCTTGCCGTTATAGCCAATTAGAACACCCTTTTTTGCTTATAAAGCGAACCTAGCTAATTTTATATAATCTTCTTTAGCTATAAAGGAGTAGCCGGTAGATCCTAGAGCCCTTAGGTAGTATACTAAGGGAGGTTTGCCCTTAAACTTTTTATAAGGTAATATACTATTAAGAAGAGCTCTTATAGAGCGTCTATTTTTAATATATACAGCTATAAAGAGTATATTGGGCTATAAAAAGTCTGGTATATTACTAGTGAGGATTATTAAGTGGGTAATCTCGGTAGAGGTTTACTATAAGCGCTTTACTACTCTGTTCTCTTCCTAAGCGTATAAGGCGGCAAGTTTAAATTCTATACCTAAATTGTCTATCTAAGTAGTTGCTTTCTTGCTATAGAGCTCTGTTCTATAGTTAGTATAAATTCTAGTAATTTTAAGGTCGAATTTAGTGTGGATCTAATTGTAGTACCTCTATAAAGTACTAGGCCACTTATCCTTTATATAAATGGTATAGACTATAGTAAACCTTATATAGTTATTAGTAAAAGATATATAGTATCTTTCACCTTTAAAGCTAATGGGGGTAATAGGTCCCACTAAATCTATATAGACAAATTAAAATAGTTATATAGCTTATTCCTAGGATGTTCTATTATACCTCTTTCTGGCTTTAAATCAAGCGTAGGGCTTATAGTGTTTATTACTAACATTATTAAACTTAATACTAAGTTTACTTAGATAGCGTTTAAGGTTACTGTAGTTAAAGTAGCTAAATTAGTAATGTCAAATAGGTAGACTTTTATCATTTTTAATTGTCTAGAGGATTAATTCTAATAAGTAGTTATACTGCCAAATTAGGTAGAGTTATTAAACTTTAGGTGCGTATCCTATTACCTTATTATTATATTTAAGTTTATAAGTCTTATTATTAAAGAAGACGCCTATTTCCTTAAGTTAGCTTCTGGATAGTAGGTTTACTAATAAATGTAATATATAAAGAATATTGTGTAGAGTAAGCGTACTTCTATAACTTTTATTAGGGAGTGCGGTTTATATAGAGATAAATCCTTTGCCTACTAATTAAACTTTATAAGAACCAACTATATCTAATAAGGTGTTATTATTAACGTAGTTAAAGAGAAGTTTATAATTCTTATAGTAGTGGACAGCAGCGGCGGTATTGTAGATAAAGTTATACCTACGTAGTTAGGCTTATACTACCGCTGCTATAAGCTCGCATTATAGATTTACTTTATTTTTAGCTTAATTAGAGTATTTATTAAGCTAAATAGGTGGCCTAGTCCTCTACTTCTTCTTTACATAGATTTTATTACCAATTCTTTATAGTATATTTTCTATGTTTTTTTCCTAGTAGTCTTCTTTAAAATATATAGTTCTGTTATATTTTACGCAGTTAGGGTACTTACACATTCCTACTAGTACAATCTTTCTCTTTATAGACGTTCCGTTATTTAAATATGCTACTAGTATAGTAGAAGCTTCTTAATTAAGCTTGCTATTAAAGACAATAAGTTCCTTACCTAAGGCTTATGGGTTAGTATTTTTCTACATCTAATTTATTTATTAAGTTATTATAAACTAAGCGTAGTTAGTAGAGCTAACTCTGTATAGAAGGGCCGCTTAGGTAAGGATTTTATAGTTAATAGGTTGGTCCATTTTAATAAGGCGATTAAGGTTTAATATAATATAGGAGATAAACTCCTTTATATTTTTAAAATCTTAAACATGTTTAGTAAAAAAGGTGGCCATAATATTAGTAATAGCTGCTAGATTAAGATCCTTAAAGCATTCTTTTAGAGCCTTCCATTTCTTAAGTACCTGTTTAGTGTTTAATATAAACAGCTTATAGATATTGCTAACGTTTTGGTTAATAAAACTAGCTACGTAAGCTAGCTATTCCTTATATTTCTCCTATTCTTTTATTAAATTAGCTAGCTTAATTTTTAGCTATTTAATAGTAATGCCTAAGTCCACCTATTTCTCTTTAATTAACTTAATTATAGAAAGAAGCTATGGTGGGTTATTAAGAACCCACTTAATGTTTTTAGATTAGAGGTGGTTTTGTATATTAATATTAAATATTAGCTAGTTTTCCTATATAATAGGCTTTTGGATAGAGGCTTAGGCGGTATATTTATCGCTTATATTAATAAGGCTTATAGGTAGTTTATAGTAGGCAGTATATAGACCTTATAATAATATTATTATTAGATTTGTTTCCTTTATAAGGAGTATATATATAGTATAGGTTTTAACTTAATATATTCCCTAACTAGTGTAGGCAGTTTTAATAAGCTTCTTCTAATCCGTTACTAATACGGTTATTATAAGGCTTTATTCTTAAAACTCTATTATTCTATAATAATAATAGTATAGTTATCCACTAAATATAAGGTATCCTCCTAAGCCTCTAGTGCCGCCGTTTATTATAGACTGTATTAGGCTTATTCTTAGTAAGATCCTCTTATTATATTTGGCGTAGAGTCCATTATTAGTAGCTATATAGCCGCTTATTATAGGTTTTTAGCGTTATAAGTTGGTTAAATGTTTAATAACTTTTTAACGCCTATACGGTAATATTATAATAGTGATTATTGTAAATAATAAAGTAATTAGGTTTAGCTTATTAGGCGCGAACCTAGGCTTATAACCTATTAAAATAAGGTTATTAGGGCTAAAACTCTATACATTGCTTATTTTCTATATAGGTGGTTAAAGAGATTTTAAGGAACTTTGACCGGCGGTTAAAGTTCTCTAATTAGTTAGATTCCTGCCAAGAGGTTCTCTCCCAAGTCTTATTACGTAGTATATGAGGCCCGGCTTATCCTTAGTTAGCTAGGAAATTACGTATTTAGCTAGCTACCTGGGTTAGATTCGAGGATCTCTATAGCGCCACGAGCGCCAAGCTGTAAAAATACGCGTATTAGGGACTACGTACTAATCAAGCCGCTGATGGACGCCGACTATACAGTAATTAGGGCTATTAGGGCCTTAAGTATATATAAAAAAGTCCTCCCTACCTAATCCTTAATCGCGGCAGCACGTCTACTATTATACCTGCTATATAAGATGGCGCTAACCAACTGCGTAGAGATTAATATCGCCAATAATACCAAATTACGCGCTAACACGCAGCATGTCCTTGCCCTTATATATACCACTAGGCCTAAGAACACATCTTTAACGTATAAACTAAAGTAGAGAGAGTTTAAGGTAAGAAGGATATAATACCCCTATTGCGCCCTATAGCTAATACGTTATCTAGCTTTAGGCCTTCTATAAACAGAAGTAGTACTATAACAGTAATACCGTTATAGAGGATAAGCTACTTCTCTTTCTTGTTAAGGAGGTTATAGCCTAGCCCTTAAAAGGGAAGAGCCGTAAAGTTAACAGTAATATACCCTAAGAGGAGACGCGTCTCTTATAGCGATTAGTTTATAGCTATATTACTGCTCTAACGGACCTCTATTAGATATAGAAAGCTATAAAAATAAATAGCTACCCGTCTCTACAGGAGGATAGCGTTAGGAAGTACCTAAAGACACTATAGTGGAGGAACGCGTAGCGTAAGAAAGAGTAGTTTACTAATAAGGGTAGAGATACCCTCCTTAATGGCTATACTAAGGAGTTTTAAAGTGTCTGCCGCGAGCTCTAGACTAGGGGCGCTATTTTATCCCTAGAGTACTACTTCTATACGCTTATCAATATCCTGCTAGGTTACTATATACTTACCCACAGCGGTAATAGACGCTCTACTAAGATCTTAGATCTATTTACCTTTAAGTTTAAGGGTAAAGGCCCTATATACTATATACCCTTAATATTTACTACATGTATAGGCAAGTAGAACTAGTATAGCTATTTCAAGACTATTAGGGCCCTACGGAATAGAAGACCGCTTATTTATATACTTAGTAGGCTAGCCTTCTATCTCCTATACTACTGGGATTTTAGTACTAAGCTATTTCCGGACTTTAGTAGGCGCTTAGTATAGTATAATATATACCTAATTAAGAGCAGTATAAGGGACCGCAAGGCGGCCCTCTTATATAACTTGTAGTAAGATTGGGTTGCAAAGACCTTCTAGTATATTAGCGTCTTTTTAGAGAAGAAGATATATATTAGGTAAAGCGCTGGCGCTAAGATAATAGAGCTGAGGGGGGTTAGCAAGGACTAGATTTAATACACTAGGAGGTAAAACCAAGAGTAGATAGTAGGCTGTTACTTAAACTCTCTTCTGTAAAAGTTTATAAGGTTAATAGTAGAGCACCCCTTATAAATAGGCTGCTTTAAAATCCGCTGTGCGGATATTACACCGCCTAATGCGCTACTATTAATAATATAGCCTAAACTAGACAAATAGAAGGGCTGTTTTGGCCTATAGCTATACTAGATTAACAACCTTGCCGCCATAGGGGTTATAAGCCTTCTCTTTTACCTCCGTGGGGTTATTCTATAGAACTTAGTAGCCCTCTATAAGATATTCCTAAGCTATTTAGTATAGAGCCACCCTATTTTTTAGTATAAGGCGTATAAGGCCTTTATATAGAAGCTGGAGCCCTGCCTATAGGAAAAGGGGAGCCTAAACTAGCTATTAATTCTCTACTAGGCTATACTACTCCTTGCTAACCAATTAAAGGCTCTATATACTAAAAATAAGTAGACAGCTAGCAAGGTTAAGGGCTTATTAGACCGTCTATATAAGTCCTAGGGAGCCTAGTCTTTATAGCTTTAACTACTAACATCTAGAGGCCTTATATTTTAACTAGAACTCCCTTTAGCTATAGTAGTAGTATACTAGTCTACTAACCCCCTGCGTCCGCTTATAAAAGTAGCCCCTTTAGCTCCATCCATTACGGAATCTAGTAGATATATATCCGCTTAGGTAAGCGCTATAAGCTCTTCTTCCTATATAGCTTTGCTACTATTACCGCTATAGCCGCTACTACTACTACTGTAGCCGCTACTACTACTACTATAGCTAAAGCTAATGTCCTAGCTAGAGCCTAGGTCCGGGTCTCCTCCTATATACTATATAAGCCATATAGTAAACTCTATATAGGCCCTTTAGCGTAAGTGGACTAAAGGGCTAGGGGGTAATCCTTTTATAATAGCGCTAGATTCTAAATAGGGTAGTAGATAGCGGGCTAGCTAGTAAAAGGAGGTTTAATAGTACTCCTTACAGCTTAAAATTATTAAGGAGATTAAGTAGGTCGCGCAGGCCTAGAAGGTTAGTGAGGAGGCGGCTATATAGCAGGTTAATCTACAGTAGGAGTAGATGCAGTGCTCGCTAGATTAGCTTTATAAATAGCTTTAAGCGGGTAGAAAAGCTTTAAAATAGTTATATATATTATCTATATCTAAATTCTAATAAGTTTTATTAAAGCCTTTGTCTATAGCCCCCTAGGGGCTTATTTTAGTGCGATATGAGTTTAATAGGGTGCTTTAGGGTACTTTATAATGGTAGCGCGCAACTTAAAACGTAAATAACTCTATCAACCCACGGCCGATTCTTACCATTCTAGTATAAGCAGAAAGCGCTCAGCAGGCTCTACGCATAGAGCTTAACGGGTGTTAAAAAAGCGGCGTCGCTGGCAATTAAAATTCGACTGTGGATATAGGGCAACCTCCACAGTCGCTAAACGCACGGCCCCCTTCGCCTGCGTAATTATAACTTAGCCGCGGATTCAGCCATACAAATTTATCTCGGTCCTAGATGATTAGCCAATTATAAGCTGCTTACATAACAGATTAATTATCTTATGTTGTTGTTGTCTGGTACACGGTTTGAAAATTTGTTAGTCCCTCGCGCCAATTTGTATGTAATTCTCATACAAACTCGCGCGCCATACTAAATTTTTAGCCATTAATCAACAACAAACCAACGCCTTTATAAACAATCGGCCAACGTTACGTTCTAGAGCTTTACAGGGCGATTCTAACGCTGCTAAAATTATTGCGAATGGCCTGGTGGTTACCGCTACATTTTACCTAAAATATTACCACTAAAACAGTAAACATTTAGCCAGAGCTATTAACCATTACTAATCCTTAATATTTATAACAGATAGATACCTAAATGGCTAATATATTGTATCTAGATTAATTCTGTACCTTATTACCTGCTTTATTGCTCCTCCGCTGCCTGCACAAACGCCTGCACAAACGCCTGCACAAACGCCTGCACGAACGCCTGCACGAACGCCTGCACGAACGCCTGCACGAACGCTTGCACGAAAGTCTACACAAAGCTCTATATAAAGTTGTTTACAACGCCTTCAAAAACAAGCCCAAATACAAGCTCTACATAAAGCTCTGCACAAGGCTCTGCTTGAAGCTCTGCTCGAAGCTCTGCACGAGGCTCTGCTCGAAGCTCTTCACGAGGCTCTGCTCGAAGCTCTGCTCGAAGCTCTGCTCGAAGCTCCACTCGAAGCTCCTCGAAGCTCTACTCGAAGCTCTACTCGAAGCTCTACTCGAAGCTCTACTCGAAGCTCTGCTCGAAGCTCTGCACGAGGCTCTACTCGAAGCTCTGCATGAGGCCCTGCTCGAAGCTCTGCTCGAAGCCCTGCTCGAAGCTCTGCTCGAAGCTCTGGTCGAGGGTCTGGTCGAAGCTTTAGTCGAAGCTCTGGTCGAAGCTCTGGTCGAGACCCTATATAGAGCCCTAAAGCTCTACTAACACGCAGCACTAATGTATTAGGAAGGTTCTATAATTGGCCATATAACCACCTATATAATTAATTGTTATATAATTGTTTTTATAGATAGCTTTATAAATAGCTCTATAAATGTTGTATAATTACCTATATAAGCGTCTATTATAAAGTAATAAGCTTTATATTACTTAGTTACTAAATAACTTAAAAAGGTAATAAGTATTTAATTTAGTACTAGATATACTATATAGAATAATATATATACTAGTTATAGTTGGTTACTAAGGCACTTAATACCTATATAATTAACGAAATGCTTATAGGAACATCTTTATAAATATCTATATAATTACTTATATATATATATCTATACCCTTACTATAAATAGCCCCTATAGTATAGTATAATAAAAGTATAAAATTAATAATGTAAATATATACCTATTAATAGCCCTACTAGATAGCATAGTTTATAACGTCCTTTCTTAAGGATTAATTAACGAGGCTCTTAATTAGGGGCTATATAGCGTAAATAATATAGATAAATGCTAGTATATCTTAAGGTTTAGTGCTATTACTAATTCTTTTTCTTTTCTTTACCTATATACTGCTACCAGAGCTATAAGGGGGCACTACTACGGTATTTAGGTTTATTAACAACTCTAATATACTAACATATAGTAAAACTATAGAGGAGAACTATAGAATTGTAAAAAGGTCGTATAAAGTATATAAAGTATATATAATATAGGCACGCTAATATAGAGTAGTATTTACCCCTAAAAAGTATTACCTTGTCTACTTTATAAGGAGCTATAAGAAGTTTAATATAAAGGTTATAGTTAATATATATAGCTTTATAAAGGGCCTAGTTAGTAACCTCCATATATTAGAAGTATAGGTTAGCTTAAAGCTTAAATAGGAGCTATATATTAATATTATTAAAGTAAAGATAGTTATTTAAATAGCTATACTAACCTAGTTTATAACCCTTATATAAGGCTTCTCCTCTAAAAGGCGTGGAAAGTATACTCTATTATAGTCTGGCTAGTAATACTATATAGATATAGCACCTAGTACTTACTATTAAAGTAGATAAAGTTTAAGGAAATAAGTAAAACTAAGCTATGCTAGCTAGATATAGTATAGAACTTATATCTCTATACTATTATAGGGGTATATAAATTAATACTAATAGTAGTACTTAAGTATAAAATAAGGTTTCCGCTACTTTAGGTATACTTAAAGAAGCTAGTTATAGCCTATATAAAAATATATATAGGAGGGGTTAGTAAGAGGATATATTAAAAGGGAGTATAATATTATATAGGCTATAATAGCCTACTAGCGCCGGCTTAGAATAAAGCTACTAATATAGCCTACTAGATAGGATAAGCTTAAGAGAATAGTGGCTACTATTTTAGGAAAAGATATATAGCTAAATAAAACGTAGTATAGGAGGAGTAAAGGGCTAGGGTATAAGAAGTATTTAAGAAGTAGTAGAAAAGGAAGTAGGAAAAATACTAAAGTATACTTACCTACTATATAATAGCCTAGACTAAGCTATAGAATAAAAAGGTCTTTAAATACTATATAAAGCTTATTAAGGTAAAGAGTATAATTAATACGCTACTTAGAACTAAATATATAAAGCTTAATAGATACCTTTACTACTAAAAAGGACTAGGGTACCTAATTCTAGCCTACTTATATAGCTATAACTAATAATTAATAATATATATAGTAGTATTTTACTTTAGATATATTACCGGCCAAGCGGAAATATATTATTATACTGGAATATCTTTATATAGAGAGCTCCTAGCTAAACTAAAGGATGCTAAAGTAGTTATAAATTAGCTTATATAGACAACCCTTTTATTATACCTTTTACCAACTAAAGAGTTGGTTAGGGTAAAGAGAGGAGATTAAGAAATACTTTAAAAGGAAGAGGATAAATACTATAGGTATAGTAGAATACAGTAAAATATAGTAGGTAATACGCCTTAGTACTATTATACTATTTTTTTTAGAAAACAAAAGAGTAATAAAAAAAGTAGTAGCCCTATTAGGCCTATAGGCTATAGAGCTATAGATAATAATATAGACGGTAATATATATAGTATATATTAAATCCCTATAACCCCTATTTTATATCTACCTTCTTACTACTAACCTTATTACTAACCTTCTATATTACTAGCCTTATAGGTTACTAGCCTATATTATATTTAGATAACTAAAGTAGCTAAAAATAGAGCCTAGGCCTTAACTATATACCTACTAAATAGACCTAGGAGTATATATTAAGATAGCTTTTTTATAGCGCCTTAAGGAGATACCTACTTATACTTAGTAGTTCCTAATTAGAAAAGAGGCTATATAGGCCATATAATAGTAAAAGGAGAGGTATTATTTAGCTTTAGCTATGTGGGTTCCCTCTTATATATTATATATACATATATAGACCCGCTATATAGACCCTAATAGGAGCTGCAATAGCGTAATTAAATATCTTATCTTATCTTATACTTATTAATATATATTAATTAACTCTATAAAAAGATAAGATATTTAATTATAATATTACGACTCCCGTTAAGATTTATATAGCGGGTCTATATAAGTATATATAATATATAAAAGGGAAACTATATAGCTAGAGCTAGATAAGGCCTCCCCTTTTACTATTATATAGTCTATATAGCCTCTTTTCTAATTAATAACTACTAAGTATAAGTAGGTGTCTTCTTAAGGCGCATAGAAAAGCTATCTTAATATATACTACTAGGTCTATCTAGTAGGTATATAGTTAGGGCCTAGGCTCTATTTCTAGTTACTTTAGTTATTTAAATAGAATATAAACTAGTGGCCTATAAGGCTAGTAATATAGATAGTTAGTAGTAAGAAGATAGATATAAAATAGGAGGTATAGGGGTTTAATATATACTATATATTACCGTCTATATTATTATCTATAGCTCTATAGCCTATAGGCCTAGTAAGACTACTACTTTTTTTTATAACTCTTTTACTTTCTAAAAAAGAAATATTAGTATAATAGTACCAAGGCGCGTTACCTACTACATTCTACTACATTCTACTATATCTATAGTATTTATCCTCCTCCCTTTAAAGTATTTCTTAGCCTCCTTTTTTTACCATAGCTAGCTTTCTAGCTAGTAAAAGGTATAGTAGGAGGTTTATCTATATAAGCTAATCTATAACTACCTTAGTAGCCTTTAGCTTAGCTAAGAGCTCTCTATATAAGAATATTTTAGTATAGTAATATATTTCTGCTTAGACGGTAGTATATCTAGCGTAACATACTATTATATATTATTAATTATCAGTTATAGCTATATAGGTAGGCTAGAGTTAGGTACCCTAATACTTTTTAGTAATAGAGGTATCTATTAAGCTTTATATATTTAGTTCTAAGTAGAGTATTAATTATAATCTTTACTTTAATAAGCCTTATATAGCGTTTAACCCCCTTCTTGCTTTACAGCTTAGCCTAGGCTATTATATAGTAAGTAAGTATACTTTAGTATTTTTCCTACTCCTTTCTCTACTACTTCTTATACTCTAGCCCTTCTACTCCTTTTATACTATATTATAAATAGGTCTATTAGCTACCATCCTTTTAAGCTTATCCTATTTAGTAGGCTATATAAATAGCTTTATTCTAGGCTAGAGCTAATAGGCTATTATAGCCTATATAGTATTATATTCCCTTTTAATATATTCTCTTACTAGCCCCTCCTATATTCGTTTTATATAGGCTATAGCTAGCTCCTTTAAGTATATTTAGAGCGGTGGAAACTCTATCTTATACTTAAGCACTACTATTAGTATTAATTTATATATCTCTATAATAATACGTAAGTATAAGTTCTATACTATACCTATTTAGTATAGCTTAGTTTTGCTTATCTCCTTAGGCTTTATCTACTCTAGTAGCGAGTATTAGATATTATATCTATATAAAATTACTAGCCGGACTATATTAGAGTATATTATCCATACCTTTTAAAGGGAGGCGCCTTATATAAAGGTGTTAAGCTATATTAGTATAGCTATTTAGGTAACTATATTTACCTTAATAATATTAATATACGGCCCCTATTTAAGCTTTAAGTTAATCTATATCCCTAGTATAAATATATTACTAACTAGGCCCTCTATAAAGCTATATATATTAACTATAGCCTTTATATTAAATTTTTTATAGCTCCTTATAAAGTAGATAAAGTAATACTTTTTAGTGGTAAATACTACCCTGTATTGGCGTGCCTATATTATATATACTTTATATACCCTCTCTAGGGCTTTACTGTTCTTCTTTATTTTTACTATATATTAGTATATTAGAGTTATTAATAAACCTAAATACTATAGTACTAAGCCTTAGGGTATACTAGTATTTATCTATATTATTTGCGCTATATCCCTTAACCCGCTAAGGTATAATGCTAAGCTACACCGTGCACTAATACCGAGAACAAGATGGGACTGTTCTGTGTGTAGGATTTCGTTTTATATAATAGGGCCCTATTAGGAGGAACGCCTAGCAAAGATTAACTCTAAGGACTAGCCTATAAATATATATATATAGAAATCACGGATTTAAATAACCTTATATTACTGCAGTTCTTATTATGGGCCCTATTAATTAGGTCAAACGAGAGCCTCTAATTGGCTGATTCTTATCAATAACTAAGAGCTAGAACTAGCGGGTTAGGGGATAGCCCCTAATTAAAAGCCTTGTTATTTAATTCTTAAGGAAGGACTTTATAAACTATACTATCTAATAGGGCATGGCCTAGGCCTTTATATTATAGATTATTCTTTTATAGAAAACTTAGTTAAAGGCCTTAGAAATATTAAGGCTAAGTAGTAAGGCTACTAGGTTTAGGCTATTCCTTTATACTATATATACCTATTAGGTTGATAGCTTTAGAGCTATCTATATTAAGCGCCTTAGCCTTATTTCTATTTAGCTAGCTAGTAGTATGCCTATCTTTTCTATAAAGATAGATAGCTAGCTAGCTACTATTTCTTTTTAAAGTAGTTTCCTAATAGTATTAAGCAGCGTAATTAGCTAGCAGGCCTTTACTATAGTATAAGACAGCTTTTATGGTTTTTAAAGAACTACTATTATAGAGTTTTTAAACGGCTTTAGGTAATATCCAATTACTATATAGCTGCTAAAGAGCTTAGCTAGCACTAGGGCTAGCTACCCTCTATATATTTCAAAGAATTAATTAGTAATCTTTTTTAGGCCTAGGGCCTTATTAGGGGCAAGCCCCTTTAGAACTATAATAATATCCTCCTCTTCTACTTCTTTCTTTGTAGTTTGCGGCTCTAGGTATATAAAATCTAGTATAATATTAAGGACTGCCTCTACAGGTAGCGGGAAGAAATACTCTATAAGGATAGTAACCTTCTCTTTATTATTATAGTATAGGATTTACTCTCCTAGTCTACTAATAGGTAGAAACTATAGTAAAACCTTTAGCTTTCCGTCCGCTATATATACCTATTTTACTATTCTCTATACCTCCTTAGGGTCGTTTATTAGCTTCTTAATAGCCTACCTTTATAGCTTATTAGCCTCTTACTAGATTATCCTTTTTTATTATTATATATAACTCTATAGTTAATCTAGTTTAGTATTAACTAAGAGGCCTTTTATACCTAAAAGGCTTACTAGGTTTCCTTTACCTTCTCTATATATTTCTTTAACTATACTTTAAAGGCTTACGGTAAGGGTTATATATTAGGTACTATCTTTACTACAGTATTCTTAATTGCCCAGTATATAGCCTCTGCTAGCGCGTCTAGTTTATTTTTTATATTGTATAGAAAACTATATAGAGGCTAGAGCTAGTCCTCTAGCTTACTCTATATTAATTTCTAATTAGCCTTTTTCTATAGCGGTCTCCTAAGCAGTAGAAGCCCTCTATTACCTCTATATCTACCTCTATAGTAATTAGAAAGTAATTAGACCCTATATACTAGTAGTCTTATCTTTAACTCTATAGCAGCCTATTAGTAATTTAGGGAGAGGTAAATACTAGATCTAGTATAATTCTTAATATACCCTTTACTTAAGTCTCTATACCTACCTTAGTAGCTAGGCTTAGGCCTACTACCCCTATAGCGCGGATAAGGTTATCTACCACGTTATCTATGTTTATTACTACTATACCCCCCTAAAAAGGGTGGTGTAGATTAAAATCTCCTAATAGGATATATTCTCCTTTAGTCCTTAGCAGCTCTAATAGCCTATAGAGGCTACTATTTATCTATTAGGAGTTATAGATATTATAAATCTAGACAGTTTACTTATGGCCTTCTAGTTTAATTGTGTATATATCCGCTAAGTAGTATATAAACGTCCACTTATTTATATTTATAGCCTTATTTATATATAAACAGACCCTTATTTTGCTAACTCCTATATATACTAGGTAGTAAGACTTTATAGTATATATTATATTTCTTTAATTCTTCTACTATAGCTTCTAGACGGCTAGTATATCTAGCTAGGGATCCACCTACTTCGCCTTCTATAGGAAGTAGAGTAGCACACCGTTCCTACTATTATTAGTATTATACTATATAATTATAAGCGGTTTCTAGTGTCCTAGTATAAGAGATCTATATTAGCCTCTAAGTTAGCTAAATTAGTATTCTCTAGTGTCCGCTTACTTTCTTATAATGTAGTTTTAGTACCTATAAACGCCATTTTTTATTATTAAATCTAGGCCTCTACTTCTATCTTTATATTAAGCTCTATACTTAGAAGGGGCTCCTAGGTTACTAGGGCTTAAATTAGGGCATATATACTACTATTAAGCGCTATTGGGGGTATTAATTAGAGTATTAATTAGAGGGTCCTTTCGCCCTTTTCTCTCTTAAAGTAGTTAATAATCTATAGCCAGTTAACCTTCTAAGGGCCCTCCTCTACCTATATAGAGCTCTTCTACATAACTATCTCCTTTAGCTTCCTTTTCTTAGCTTATTATAAGGCCTCTTTAGTAGTAATCTTATACTATAATTATAATTACTGTCCGCTTATAGGCGCCTTACAGGCGCTAGCGTAGTATATTAGTATAAAGGCTCTAATTATTATAGCCTTCTCCTACTATATCCGCTTAATACTATACGCCCCGCTCTATACCTTATAGCCTACCTTATAGTTAATACACTTCTTAGGTAGGTCTCCTATATAATTTTTAGTATTATACTATCTAATATAGCATTTATATCTAGCCTCTCTCCTATAGCTCTTAGCTATATAATTAAGGCCCTAGTATTTAAAGCACCAGGTTACTAGAAATGTCGTCTTATACCTTATAATTAGGTAGTAGTCTCCTTCTAGAAAAAGGCCCTAATTAAATAGCATATTTATTAACTCTTTTAACTTTACGTCTATAATAAGTAACGATTTAACCTTTTCTTCTATTTAGACTCTTCCTAGCCTTTTCTACACTAGCCTTTCTACTGTAAACCTCGCTATAGTATAATTCTGCTTTATTATATCCTTTATTATCTACTTAGCCTCTAGGCCCTAGGTAGTGAAGCTTATAGGTGCTATATAGACCTCTATTAGTACTAGTAGAATAGCTAGTATAGTGAAGTACTCTAGGACCTTCGTCTACCCTGTTTCTTATAGTAGCCTATCTCTTACGCCTTTATCTATAATATACGCCCTAATATTGCCACTTTATAACTTCTTTACGGCCTATATTCTAGGGGTATTTAGAGGTCCTACGGCCTAGAGCTTATACTAGGGCCTAACTATTTTACTTTAAGGCCTCTTTATAGTTAGCAGTATTGCTTATATAGATTATAATTTTATTTACTTTTATAGGCTTATAAGTAGTTTATTTTATATTATGGTACTGTTACAGACCCTAGTTAGGGGCTCGGCCGAGCCGAGCCTTGGCGCCATATATATAGACGTGTCCTTTCCTCGACCTTCTTCCAGTCCTCGTCTTAGAATTCTCGTTTACTGGCTACCAATAGATCCTTGTTCTTTTGACTGAGCCTTTACATCTTATAGCTTAGGGCATTAAAGGTATAGTGGCAGTGATATATATGTATAACTATAGACCTATAGACGTCGGTCTGGCCTTTATAGCTATTATTACAGCCCTCTAAAAGGCGCTAACATCTATTTAAATTACCTTTATATCTTAGGCGTATTATTCCTAGGTTCCTTAGGTTTAGATAAGCTCCGCTAATATAGTAAAGGCTATTTAAAGGGTTATAATTCTAGTAGTATACTTCTTATCTATATTAAGAGATTGTTTCTATAGTACCTACTAGGTTTATTCTGCGGCTTATATAGTTTATAAGACGCGTTCCTAAAGGGCGCGCTGTTTAATTAGGGTTATTAGGGTTAAAGGCCTATTATTTATTATAGTCCGGCTTTAGGGGCTGTATACTAGAAAATACTATATATACCTCTACTAATGCCAAATTAGGGTATAGAGTATTAATGGGAGGGGTTTTTATAGTCCTTTAGAGCTTATAGAAGCTCTATTTAGCTAGTTTTAGAGGGTTTATTAGTAGGCAATTGCATTATATTTATATAGAGTATAGGTTAAATATTTATACTAATAGTATTATAAAATAATAAGCTCTATACTATAGCTATAGATAAACCTTTAAAAGGCAAGTAAGTAACTAGTAAGATACTAGGTATAGCTATATAGAATAATATATATAAATAAGGTAACTCTATTACCTTACTTATATATATTATTCTATATAGCTATACCTAGTATTTTACTAGTTACTTACTTACATTTTAAGGTTTTATCTATAGCTATAGTATAAAGCTTATCATTTTATAATGGTAACTAGTAAGATACCTAAGGCCCTATAGATTTAATTCTTAATTTTGCTTAGCTAAATTAGGGATAGCCTTTACTAGTTAATATATTAGGCCTATCCTCTATAACTAGAGTCTATAACCTGCTAGTAGCCTATTAGTATAACCTATACTAATATAACTAAAGTATAAGGCGGCCTTTTTAAGCACTATACTATAGCTATTAGAGGTTTAATATATCAAGCCTATATATCCCTAAGGTATAGTATTACTATAGCTTCGCTTAATCTGCGCTTTTAAGTCTAAGGAATAAGGTATTATGCCTAACAATAGTTACTATTAGAAGGGAGGTATTATTAGGTAATAGAGTTATATTATTTATATATATTATTCTATATAGCTATGCCTAGTATATTACTAGTTCCTTACTTACCTTTTAAGGTTTTATCTATAGCTATAGCATAGAGCTTATTATTTTACAATACTATTAATATAAATATACTTATAAAATATATATTAGCTATACCTATAATAGTATTAAGGCACGCTACCTACTAAATACTACTATACCCTACTATTAGCTCGCCTACTACTAGCGCCTTAGCGGCTAGCTTTCTATATTTATTTATACTAGCCCTAGCGGCCCCTTTTCCTTCGCCTTCTCCTTAGCTTAGTATCTTTATAATATAGTATTTATTTAAGCTTTAATTTAGAGGCATTTATTTAAGCCATAACAATCTTTAATTTTAGCTTAAATAGGTAATTATATGCTTAAGCCTAAAGCTTTACTAATATATAGTATTAATATACAAAAAGCTATATATATATTTATATAAATAGCTCTATAAATATCTATATAATTACCTATATAAACGTCTATATAATTAATTAATTAATATTATTAATTATATTTATTGCCTAATTCGGTCCCTCTTTTAGGTCTATATAGGCTTCTACCTTCTATATATAGGAGAAAAACCAAAGTATATCCTTCTAGCTAGTCTTACGCGCTCCGCCTTTGCCTAGCCTATATACCTTTATAATAAGTCTACCTTATATACTATACTTTTAAGGTGTCTTTAGAAGATCTAGAGGAGGAGTAAGTAGGAGGGTCTAATAATTCGCCTATAAGCTACCTTTAGCTAGGTAAGAGTATCTAGCCCCTAATGGGTTAGAAAGGGGCATATCTATAGGTATCCTTCTATTAGATCTTATATACTATCTAGAATTACTAGAGGACTCCTTAGCCTATAAGCCATTATAATTAATTAATTAGTTATTTATATTAATACCTATATAAATACCTATATTAATACCTATATAAATTAATAAATAAATATTTATATAATTTCCTATATAATTATCTTTATAAACTCTGCAATTAATTGCTAGTATAAATATATATGTCTATATACCTATATATCTACGCACCTATATATCTATATAAAGCCCTATATAAGGCTCTGCACAAAGCTCTGCACGAAGCTCTGCACGAAGCTCTGCACGAAGCTCTGCAGAGGCTCTACCAGCTCTACATAATGCTCTATTAAAGCTCTGCACAAGGCTCTACCTAAAGCTTACCCCCTTCTGCGAAGCAAATCTATACCTACTAGCAGTCCTTAATCATTATTTAAAGCTAGCTTATTAGTTTAGGTACTCTAGCTGCGGTAAGAAGAGGGCGGTGGGAGGGGTACGGCTGCTACAACTTAGGGTCGTCGGGCGCAATAATGAGACAACAAATTGGAATCGGGCAAATCGGGCAACGTAGTCTTCTTCGCCAGGTTTGATTTGGTAATTCTGGCCATCAGGAATAGCTTAGGGAGCTGTGGAAGTTAAGACAATTTGGCTCAAAGTAGGTGTATACAGGCCTAAATACCCCGCGCGGGACTAACAAAAATCCGAACCGTGTACCAGACCTTCTAACGAAGGTCTTGCCAAAAGCGGTTAGCGTCTTGGCAAGGTAAGCCTTGGCAAGAAGGTCTGGGAATGAGACAAATACAAATGTAACTGTGCATATACTATTGATATCGTTGCGGGCTTGTTTTCCAACAATTCCACTCAAGCAGTAGAGGCCGCAGAGTCGCCGCGGGGCAGGAAGCTGCGCCCGGGCAGTTGTCGTCACCTCTTAAATAGCTAGTTTATTAATCAATCAATTAATTATCTATATATTGCCTTTTATTTGAAGCTTTAAGAACGAATTTAATGCATCTAGTGTTGAAATTCGTATTCTGCCAGTGGGCGGTGAGCCTATTTTCCTAATTAGGAAGGTGCAAATTTAGATGTTAGCGACCTCCGTATCACACCTAAAATCACCAAAACTCACCCTTTCTGACTTTGATTTTCTCCACTACTACACTATAATATATTATAAAATTTATCTATACATAAATAAGTATTATCTTTAAAATAATTTAAAGAAAGGTTAAGAAATTAAAAGGTTTATTTAAGCTAAAAGCTAAAAGACTTTTATTTTTTAGGTCTCGCTAAGAAATTGAGAGTGCTCATCTGACTCTTCAACCCACAACTGGGCGTTCATCTGGTGAATGGGCTGTCTGCCTGGCGTATATGGGCGAATGTAGCCAAGCAGTTAAGAATGGTCCTGCAAATTCTCGGGCTGCTCTAACTTCATCTTGAATAAGAATTCGCATAACCTTATGAGAACGAGGATTTCGGACATGAAATCTCGATACACACACCATGGCCTCGCTCAATTTATACCTCAAATCATTAAAGGACCCGGATCCGTGAATTATTGAACAAAAGGTCTTCGATGTTCTGAACCACTATCTTCAGCCTAACGGCACAGTCTCTCCAGAATCAGCGGCCATGGCTATTGACAACCTGACTCCGATGAAACGAAGAGCTATACAAGAAACTGGGGAAGATGTTGAGGAGCTGGAAAGCTTTCTCTTGGAACTTTCTGGCATCTTCATCGAAATCGCGAAGCAAATACCGCATGATCACCCGTCCCAGGAAAGATATATTCAATTTTTCAAAGATCTAAGCTCATTACCACCGACCAGTGTTACCGCTAACGATGTACGTGAGATTGGGTTTCAATTACTCTCGCGACTTGTATATGCTAATCTCGATCTACAGGGATACAACATATGTTTCTGGACTGGCCTTCCAACACTAGATACGACTTTGGAAGAAGCTTGGCTCGGTATGCATTTTTTTCATACAGATAATATCAAAACTGACTTGCTTGTCAAGAACCAAAAGAAGAGGACGATACTTTTGAACCATATCACCAATGGGTCAATCTGAATTGCTTCGCCGCTCGCCTTCTAGCCTCTGGACTCGTTCATTGGGTTCATTTTGCTATTTGGTCGCTCAGAGATGCGCTAGAGTGCCGGTCACCCAAGTCTCGGGATTTCTACGAATTTCGTATCATTGCCGCGGCGCAGTGGATTGAGTATAGCAGTTCTAAACTCCTGAGGAGACTGGATGAGGATGATGATGAGGATGATGATGAGGCTCTGAAACGAGTGACAGCTGCAGGTCCTCTGTATGAAGGCAAGCCTGGCCTTTGCCCGGAAAGGTGGTTGTTCTGGAAGGAAAGATTTCGTTCTATTGCGCGGGAGGTTGATTCGGAGGAGATCAAGAGTTGCGCTACTGATGCAGCGAATGCGATGAGGTATCGCTCTTCCTCTTAGTGACAGATACTGCGACAAACTCACCTTCCAGGACTAAAGCTGCCGCTCTTCGGTTAGACTTAGCTCTGTCTTCGGCTTATGGGAGCAGCCTTCCTGGGAGCTCTATAATGTCGAACATAACGACTACCACCTCTGCACCTTCTTACTAAACCCCCCCCCCCCCCGAGTTCCGCCGAATAATCTTCTCCCACGCCTTTGAAAAATCTGAAAAAACCTACAACCTCAAGTGGCTCCAATGACAAAGCACAATAAGAAGTGCGGATGATAGCAATCACTACACTACTCCCTCCTCGAATACCACTAGATCACTGCCGAAGCTAAGATCCTTTACTATCACCTCTCACGCGTGGAACTCCCTGGCGAAGCGCGCTAGACATCCTTCGGGACTCTTACTTCCTCCCCATCTTTACAGTCAGCGCGTATGCTAGCTCGCGATGAGATCACAAGATCTAAAGCTGTGATTACTGCACTCATTCCCGAAACTCATAGAAATCCGGATTCTAGGTGAGATATGTTGTAAATAGGAAAGAGTCAATCTAAATTGAGGGAGACATTGTAGAGAGTCTAAAGCAGGTAGTTCAAGAGCATCGACCGCCTGAGCAGGCAGATTGGTCATTATTGGGGATTCGGGTGTTTTGAAGGTTGTGGACCAAAATCCAAACTTGATTTGATTGTGTGGGGCCCGCGTGAGGTGGTGATCCGTGCATCCAGCACGAATTTGGAACAGGCTTGCGGAGGATAAATTATCCTATCCGAGGATAGCCCGGATATCGGATAATATCCGGATAATGTCTAGATATCCGCAAATTTTTAACTATAAACTAAACCTTTACCCCCTATTGTACGACGCTATAAATATGGCTAGTACTAGTAAAATTTACTCTAAAAACTTTAATAATAATAATTCCTTTAAAGTTAATATACTTTCTACTCTTTTAAGTGGCGTTAAAACCGAAGCTGATACTAGTTTAATCCTAACTACTTATATAATATAGACCTTAAGATAAGTCTCCTTAATTTATAAATATACTCGTACGGTAATAAAGGAAGAAAAATCTCATATAAAGAAACGCTACTTTTATAAATACTATCCTCCTTAAGACCCAAAAGGACACTATTCTTTAACTATTGGATTATAAGGCTATCTTAGAAAACATAATATTAAATAGAGTTTAGTAGAGAATTAGAAGCGTATAACAGTAAAAGATTAGGGGGAGAGAACTCTTTTAGAACTATATTAAAAGCTTTTAGCAAAGGGAGAAGTTTAAGGTCTTACGGGTAAGGTTTTTATCGGGAATAAGGCACGTGGTTGTTACGTGTCGCCGCGGCACTAGCGTAGTGAGGAACCTTAAGTTCCTTACCCTTCCTCATTTAAAGAAAAATAAGCATATTAACCAACATCACTGTAACCTACTCGAGTAGTCGTTATTGATGAGTTACCCTATATAACCAACACTGATCAGTGGTTAAATACACAGTTAACCACAGAGCAGCTAGGTTTTTAAATAGAAGAGATAGTCTTGTACAGGGGTGCCATATGCGCTCATATAGAATGGATCCCGGCAATACTATACTACCTTAGACTTGCAGAAAACTAGTAATAGAAGTGTCACTAAGTACTAGGAGATACTAAGTTGCGTCTATTACGCAGAACAACCATATTTATGAAGATTTGGTCAAGTACTTTAGGTTAGAAGTATTACTAAACCTAAGGTCCCAAGTTAACGTCCAAAACGCGTTAACTATATCTTAAATTGCCTACCTTTTGACAGTAAACCTACAATATTCTATAAAACCGAAATTCTACCTACCTTTAACGTACAACACCCCATTAATTCTACTTCTACAGAATTAACAACTATTATAGTATTAACCTATCTAAAGAAGTACGAGAACGACATTAACTCGGATATATAGGATAGAGCTATAATTAATTTCGCAAACGCTAAGCAACAGGACCTAAACGGATTCCTATTATACCATATAGTATACTATAAAGACAGCAAATACAACGATACTATGCTATAGTATTATATAAAGGAGGATTTTATTAAATGGATAAAGGAAACATAGGTCCCTATAAATAAGGATATTATATAGGACTTCCATAACTTCCTTTAGGAGTATAGAGTATTTATCCCTATAGATAGGGGGATTATTAAAGATAATATTTAGGAGTATATTATTAACGCAAAAGAAGAGCATAAATAGACTTTATAAGAGATTAAGCATTAACTACACACTATAAAGAAGCTTAACTTATAATGGAATCTAAGTAATACACCACTAGAGACGTATTCTAATTCCATTACTCTAGGTACAAGTTCTAACGTTCTACATCTATCGCCTCCACCTCTATCTTTAGTTCTCTAGTATCCACCAATTTAACCCGCAACTTTAACTACTACTCCTTAACCTAAGTAAGCGTAAAATCCCCTTACTTCGCAGTCTAATAACCTTTAAACTCTACTATAGTAGGATTAGGTACCACGCCTTATTCCATTAAGATCTATATCCCTATTACAGCCTACAATACAATCCCTACCTCCTTAATCTCTAATACAATCTTAATATAGTCTAGCACCACTTAGAGGCATCTTAAAGTTGCTTATAGAGCTTATAAAGCTCTATTCGGACTAGGAGAAGAAATTTAGCAGGGAACTATATAATATCCTTAATTTAAAGCTGCGCATCTTCTATAACTGTTGCTAGAAGGTTGGACTAGAACCTAACTAATATTATAACGCCTATTCTGTTATGCTTAAGGGCCGCGCCAGTACCTTCTATTATAATTATTTAGTAGGAAAAGGATACAATTTTAACCGAATAATATATAAGACAAGATGCCACTTTAAAATAGAAGAGAATAAGCAGCAGTATATATTAGAGTGGAGAGAGACTACCTTCCTAAGAATTATTGCTATAAACCTAGGTGTTTCTTGGCTTAATTGTCTTTAGAAGCTCTTTAATTAACTTTAGATAATTTAACATAATTTATCCAAATTATATTAAGAGGATTTTAGCCTACGCGATTAAGTTATTAGCGTATGCTAAGGTATTAAAGAATGCAATCTTGCTCTCTTTAATCCTATAAGTACTTATAAAAGAATATATGCTTAATTAAGATTGTCTATTGGCACCGCTCTACATTCTTAAGAAGTATAGTAATTTAACGCCCAACTCTAACCTACTTCAATTAAACCCAACTAATATAATTATAACTAGACTAATTAAATATATAATAGCTGTGGTAGGGGATACGGCAGAAGGTATAATTAGCGTCAACCATAAAGCAATTGTGGAGGTCCTTATAGAGGTTTATTTTAAAGTAATCGCCAGAAGAAGTACTATATTTATAAGAAGCCAAATTGCTAGTTAACTAGGCACCCTCTTAATAGGCGAAAAGAGGCATATAATAAGTTTCGCCAGAGTATAAGAAATGTTAGAAACTGTAAGGTTACTATAGCCTACTTCTAAAGTTTCCTAGTTCAATATAAAGGCATAGAAGATCTTAAGGATAAGGTTAATAAGGCCAAACAGCTCCTTATAGATATAGAAATTAAGGACTACTTACCCAACTAATACTTTACTAAGTATGGTAAGGTAGATGGCACACAAACCATTACTATTCTTAATAACCAATCTACGCTCCATTTTATCACGAAGTTAGATATCTTTAATAAGCTAAAGGAGAGCTCCGCGTTCTCCTTTAATAACAGATACTCAGCAAATATCTTCTATAGTATTATACTAGATACTAGAGCCGCAGAAGTATCTACAGTAGGAGAACCTTAAGTTTAAGCCCTTTAATAACTTAATACCTCTATTTAGATTAACTAATTAACGGCAGGTTAATATATAATTTATTTTAGCAAGGGTACTATAATCTCTCTTAGCACAATTAGAGTCCAAACCCCCTTAGGGTATATTACTTTTTATGTTGTTCCTATAAACACCCCATTTCTATTTTGCATTAAAAATATAGACAAATTAGGCGTCAAGCTTAATAACCTTAAGAATGTACTTATTTAGGGAGATAATTAGGTGCCCGTTATACGCAAGTGGGGTTACCCTTAGTTACTCCTTTATTAACTAGAAAAAAGTATTATTTAAAGCTACTAACTAAGTTAGAGTTACGTTAACTACACTATTAATTTAGCCACCTATCTATTTATTAATTACTTAGGGTTCTTTAGCAAGCAGGTTATAAAGTTAAGGTTAAGGAAATTAAGCATCTTATAAAGTACTGCTATTACTACTAAATAAACCAGAAGTCCCCTAGCCGATTTAAGTTCACCCTTAAAGATAACTACGACTTTAACTTCTATATTATTGTTAACGTTATATATCTCAGCGGCAAGCCGGTACTCTAAGTTATTAACTTCTTAACTATAAGGGCGCGAAGAGGCTTTAGGGAAGATTTGAAGGAATGATGTAAATTCTATCTAAATCTAAGGGTATATAGCTCTTGAAGAGAACAAGACGTTACGTGAAGAAGAGAAAGGAATATAGGAAACTTATAACTAAATATTCGGGGTCTTGGCAGTAGACGCGTAGGCATAAGCCCACGCGGATTTCAATAAGTTTTAACCAAATTCCATTATGTTAGTGGAATTTGGTGGAATTTAATTAAGTTAGCAGAACTTGGTAGAAAACAGTAGATTATAATAGATAATTGTAGACAGTTGTAGACAGTTGTAGACAGTTATAAATAGTTTATAAACAGTTTTATACAGTTATCTGTTAAGTATTTTACTAAGATATTCCTACTATAACTGGGCTAGTCCCATTACAATACCCCCCCTTTTTAGCCGAAGGTCCAAAACAATTTAATTTAGTTAAGAATTTATAACTTATTACGTTATAAGTGTTATAATATATTTTAAGTTCTTTTTAATTTTAAGTTTCCTGCTATTATGTTTTATATCTTTATATTAGATGGCAGTTATTTGCCTTTATGTTATGTCCATCTAGCTAAAGCAGGCTATAAAGGATGGTCCTTATGGAACTCTTTTACTAAAGTAGGCGTGTTGGCCTTAATCTAGTTATAGGTTTCCTAGGTTTACATTTTATATCCTTCCCACTTAATAAGAAGTTTAAATCGTTTAGATTGTGGTTTCCATTATATATTATTAATTAAGTTAATAAAGTAAGAACTATTACTGTTATTAATAATTATGGGAGGTAGTAGTGGCACTTTATAAGTTATAGGATTATCTTTTAAAGGTTGTAATAAGCTTATATAAAATATTAGGTGTATTTTTATCTTAGTTAGCAGTTTAAGCTTATAGGCGTATAGGCTTAGTTTCTTCTTAATTTAGTATAGGCCTGTAAACTTCTAATTAAGTTTCTTTAAGGGCCGTTAAGTCTTTAGGTTTTATGTATTTAGGTAGGCTATATTACCTTCCTTAAAGTCCTATACGGGAGCTTATTCTTTATTTATATGCCATTCCTATAACATTTAAGCGTATATTAATTTACTTTGTAATAGTTTCATTAACTGCTTTATTTAATTAATAAAGTTATATACGTTAATTAACTAAATCCGTTTAATTGTAGGTCCTATTATATTAATTTTAGGTTATAGTTTAAATCTAAGTTAAGGGTTTTGTCTACAGGTTACGTAGAATAGTATTACGCCTATCAATATGTTTATTATATTATTCGCGATAAACTTAGCTAAAGGCAGCCATTTTTCCCAGTTGCCTTGTAGGTAGGAGTAGTATATTTATAAGTATTGTTCTATAATTATATTTATAATTTTAGTTTAGCCATCTGTCTCTAGATAAAATACAGTTAAGAGTTATATTTAAATGCTTAATTATTTATATAAAGCTTGCTAGAAGTCTAAAACGAACTGGCTTCTATTGTATTAGGAAGTCCGTATAGCTTAAAGATATGCTTAATAAAACATTCGGCTACTAATATTACATTAATTAAGTCTATAGAAATTATCACGGAGTAAGCACAAGCGATGATAATATATAGCGAAGTAGATATTATTAAGCTATGTACATAAACTATGTAATAAAGTCAAGACGTTGCGTAAGGAAAGAAGGTAAGAAAATAGGAGGAAAGGGGTATATATCATTAACTTAGTTGCTTAGTTAACACGTGCACAGGGCAGAATAGGCTTTAGGTTATAGTCCTAGCGGATCTTGGCGGAATATAGCGGAATATAGTAGAGGACGGCAAATTGCCGTAGATTGCCGTTACGTAATAGCAAATTGCCTTAGATTGCCGTTATATGTCTTAATTAACTAAGTCGTTAACATAGAGGTCAAGACGGTGGAAACAGGTAAACGTGTATAAGGTATCACAGAGGTGTCCCATAACAGTACCCCCCCTTTAAACTCAAGCTTCTGCGAGATGGGGCTGTGGTAGTTCTAGGTAGAGTTCATAAAAGTCTTCTACGGCTTATATAAGTCCTACGGAGTCAATAGGTTCCTATAAGGGTTTAGTAAAGCCTCTCCACTTCGTAAGGTATATATACTGGCGTTTCCATTTATCGTACTTAATGTCGTTAATTCTTTTAACGAAGTACTCATCCTTACTATCCACCTTAACTGGTGGGGGAGGGTCCTAGATCTGTCCAGGCAGGGCATCCGATATAGGGGCAGTAGGGCGGAGGACTAACGTATGGAATACAAGGTGGATTTTAACCATATTAGGGAGCTTCAGTTGGTAGGCATAAGGAGAGACAACTTTTTCAACCTTATAAGGGCCGGCGTTCTTCCAATTAAGTTTCTTAGTAGGTCATTTCGTGTTTAGATTTCTTGCGTCTAGCCAGATAAAGTTACCAATTTAGTAAGCTAGTGCTAGGGTTCGGTTCTTATTTGCTATAGCTTTATAGACAAACTGGGCCCATATTATTTCGTTAATAAGGAACTCCTGTAGTTCTTCTATCTTCTTTATAAATTCGTTTGCTTCTGTAACTTATAAGGCCTAATAAGCTAGACAAGGAACATTACTAAAGGGTTCAAAACCCATTCGCGGGTGCTGGCCGTAATTAGCCAGGAATAGGGAGACCTTTGTAGTTTCTAAGACGGAGTTATTTACGGTAAACTTAGCAAATGCAAGCCAGTCCATCCAGTCGTCCTATAGATACGACGTATATATCCAAATATACTGTTCCATTATAGCATTTACATGTTCCGTTTGACCATCTATTTCCGGGTAATATGCCGTAGACAATAGTGCTTTAATATAGAGTTAGGTAGTTAGTTCTTTCTAAAATACCAAGACAAACTAGCGGCCTCTATCAAAGACAATCATTTTGGGGAGTCCATAGAGTTTCCATATATAATCCAGAAACAGTCGGGCAACAGCAGGTACTAATATATTAGGGTAGGCAATTAAGTGTCTTATCTTAGATAGTCGGTCTATAACTACCATAATATTTATACAGCCTTTACTTTTAGGGAGATTAACAATAAAGTTAATTAAGATATCCTTCCATCTTCAGTCCGGAATAGGTAGTGGCTTTAGAAAGCCGTTATACGTCTTATACAAAGCTTTGGCTCGTCGGCAGGTATAGCAGCTAGAGACGTACCTTCGTGTTATATTATACATGTTCGGCCAGTAGTACTCCCATTAGAGTAGTTCCAGGGTTTTTCCTTAGCCTGGGTAGCCGGCTACTAGTAGGTCATATACATGTTTAAGGAGCTTAAGCTTAAGCTTATTATAATTAGGGACAACTAGGCGGTTCTAGTAGTACAAGCGGTCTCCACAAACTTTACATTTACTTAGAGAGATCTTTTTAGAGTATCTAACGCCATCTTAAATTAGCTTAAGTGTCTCTTAGATAAACTCATTATTTAGGTATTTGTTAATTATAATCTGTTTAATTAATTAATCAGTTATTTTAAGGACGTATACTATAAGGTCTTTAGTGTTAGCAACTCAGTCAATCGAGGCACGAGCACGGGAAGAAGGACGCGCAAGCCTATACAATTAGATTGTCTATAAACGAGGATCCAAAGCTAGAGAAAGGAAGGAGAAGAATAGCAGCGCCGCTCGATATTTTATACGGTCCTTAAGTCACGTAACTCGCGTCTACCATAATCCACGTCTGCCAAGATCCACCGTTTTCCACCAGCGCCGTAACATTACCCCCCCCTCCGAAAAAGCCTGCCCTCAGGCTTTGTATGTCCATATTATGTCTATAGGGTATTCTTGTCTTTATGCTCAATAGGCAGCCTATCGTCTTCGCTATACCAGCACTCCATCCACTCGTTAAGGTACTTCGGGGGTCCGGGTTCGTTAGGGTATTGGTTATAGAATTCTTTAAGCTTCTAGGGGCAGCCTATAAAGTTCCAGGCAGGGTACTAGGTTGGGTCTAGATCGTAGCTTTTCTATTAAATACGGTATCGTAGCGTTCCTCGTACTAGTTTACAGGCTAGTATTTCATTAACTTCCTATTCGTCGTCGCCATTAACTTAAATTGGCAGGGGAGGCTCATTCTTTTATCCAGGTAGTGGGTCATTTGCAGCCTTCCGTAGCTTATCCGGCGAAAAAATAGGGTAAACCTTAATTAAGTCTGGGAGCTCAACCTTATATAAGTTGCCTTCTTTATTAAGGATCTTATACGGTCCTACCATCTTATAGTCTAGCTTACGGCTAGGCCGTTCTGTTTTCTAGTTCTTTGTTGTAACCCAGACCCTATTGTCCACTGTAAAGTCAGGCTCGCGCCTATGCTTATTTGCCTGCTGTTTTATCAATTTCTAGGCCTTTTCTAGGTTCTTACGGGCTACCGTCTAGGCTTCTTTTAGGTGTTTAGCGTATTGCTAGGCTTCCTTATAAAATAGTTTTTCGCGTACGGTCTATGGGCCTTTTGGTCTATTCCAGTTAAAGCTAGTATAGGATAAATATCCCATTTCTAGCTGAATAGGTGCAAACCCCATAGAGTTATAGGGTAGGGTTGCCTGGGCGTAGTCTATTAGGGGTAGTAGTTCGCCCTAGTTATCCTAAAAGTAGTTAACAAAGGGCCGGAGTCTTTAGTCTAGGTATTAATTTATAATCTCCATCTAACCATCTATCTGGGGGTGGTATGCTGTAGAAAGCTTTAGCTTAATACTAAGGATCCAAGTAAACTTATTCCAAAAGACCGATATAAACTGCGGCCTGTGGTTGGATATAATAGTATCTAGTAGTCCGTAAATTCGATAAATATAATGGATGTATAGTCAGGCTACCTCCTTAGCATCAATATCCTTGTAACAGGGGATTGAGAACGGGCGCTTACCAAAACGGTTAACTAGGATCATTACCATATTATATCCGTCACGGTCTGTAGGCAGCTCGTAAAAGTCCATAAAGATATACTACTAGGGGCGTTCTGGTATTGGGAGTGGCTTTAATAGTCCTAGGGTCTTATCTCGCGGAATTATAGACCTACGGCAGTTATTGCAGTTCTGTATATAACGGTTAATGTCCGTAACCATTCCGGGCCAGTAATATTGGTTACCAATAATTTTACAGGTCTTATTCTTTTTAGGGTGGGCCGTAGAGACCTAGGTATGTGTTTTGGTAATAAGCCAAGTCCATAAGTTCTGTTCCTTTACTACTACTAGCTATTCCTAATGCTTAAGTAATCCGTTTTTAAGGGACCAGGGGCTGGTAACATTCTTTACCTTCTTACAGTACTCCTGTAGAGAAGAGGTTGTACGGTTTATTTATAGCAATTCATCAATAAGGTCAAATCCTGAGGGGTTAATAGGATACATCTCGGCGCCCAAGGAGTTTATACTTAGTTCTGCCTGTATCTAGGGGTTAAAGTACTCTGGTTGTAGTAGTATCTAGGTCCGTAATAAGATCTTTACAGCCATCTAGTTACCTAGGTCCTGTTTACGCCTTATAAAAGCATCCGCACGGTTTATAGCGCCTGGTTTGTACATAATTAAGAAGTTAAACTAAGATAGGATATCCGCCCAGCGTGCCTATTAGGCCATAAGAGCCTTAGTTGTTATGAAGTATTCTAGGGCCTTGTGATCTGAAACTACCTTAATGGGCTTAGGGGTCCCCTCTAGCTATACACACTAGTGCTAAAAGCTAGAGATAATGGCCAGCATTTCTTTATCATAGATGTGGTAGTTTAGCTTGGCATCTATTATAGTCTTCAAATAGTATGCAATAGGGTGCTATTCTCCGTCCGGTTGCTTCTAGGAAAAAATACCGGCTATTACACTGTCTAAGGCATCCGTTTCTAGCATCAAGGGCCGTTCTGGATTAAAGTGGGCGAGTAAAGGAGCCAATACCAGCCGTTTTTTAAGCTCATTAAAGGCCTGCATATATATAGCGTTAAAGTGGAAGGGCTGGTCTTTCCTAGTAAGGCGGTTAAGAGGCCAGGCAATCCTACTATAGTTCTTAATAAAACGTTAGTAGAAGTTACAGAAACCTAAAAATAATTGTACCCCCTTTACAGTCCGTGGGGGTGTCCACTAGTTAATTGCAGCCGTTTTCTCTAGGTTGGCCTTAATTCTATCCATACTAACAATAAACCCTAGGTACTTTGTACGCTTAACACTGAATTCCAACTTCTTAATATCGGCCTAGAGACCAGCCTCGCGAAGCTGTTGTAGGACTTTATAGACGTGCTCCTTATATTCCAGCTCGTTCTTAGAGTAAATCATAATATCATCTAGGTAGGCTGTATAGAAGTCATTAAGGTAGTTAAAGAGTACATCGTTTATATACTGCTGGTACGTAGCTAGTCTATTAGTTAGTCCAAAAGGAAGTACCTTGTATTTATATGTTCCGTAACAGGTCCAAAATGTAGTAAGATCTATAGATCTGGGGTCTATTCTAATTCGGTAAAAGGCCTAGCGGATATTAAGCTTTGTAAAAACTTTAGCTTTACTTATTTGGGCTAGTGTCTTATCAAGTAGGGGTAGTGGATAGCGGTCCTTACGGGTTATATTGTTTAGCTTATAGTAGTCAATACAAAAACAAAGTCCTCTATTTGGCTTTTTAACAAAGAGAATTGGTAAAGCAAAAGGGACTTAACTACTAGGCTTAATAAAGCCCTTATCTAGGTTCTTAATAAGATATTACTTTATAGCCTATAATTCGGCAGTAGATTGCTGACGAAGGGGGCTATAGCTAAGGGTGTTTTCCTTATCTGGCTCGATCTCGATCTTGTGGTTATATAGTTGGTGAGGCGGAAGCATATTAAATACTGCCTTTAAGAATACGTCCTTGAATTTCTGGTGTTAATGGGGTAGTTTCTGTTCTACTAGCTCCTTATCTATAAGCTTGCCTTTCTATCCGCTAAGCTCGCTTTCCTTTTCCTCAATTATTTAATCAATTTTATATAAGCTGGTGGTAAAGGCAACGGTATTAGGTTAAACCAAGTTCTAATAGAATCCTACAGCGCCGATACAGCAGATATTAACTAGGGGAAGGTCCATAGGTTTCTTTATGGACTTTTATTAGGCCGTATTTTGCGGTATAGGGTTTATAGTCTTCCTTAACTCACGTTCTATTTTCTATAAGTTGTCCTTCCAGTCTATTAGTTTAGTATGGCGTCCAGTATTCCTGGCCTTCCTTTATAGCTGTGTAGGGCCTAAGTTCTCTATGGGGGACTTGGCTAGGTTACTACTAATTTCCTAAGTCTCTGGTGCGGGTGGCGTAACATAGGTAGTCTAGGGGCGGCGTAGTATACAAATCCGTTGCGGATTAAGCTATACGTCCTTCTCAAAGGCCTGGTCTCTACGCATAGCATTGGCTTGGTAGATGGTATTAATCTAGGGCTGTATAAGGTTCTCCATTATAATACTAATTTCTTTTATAAAGGAAGGGGTTGGGGGTAGGGATTCGGGCTAGAGGAGCTGTCTATTCTATACATTAAGCTGTAAGCCTAAATAGGCTAGCCATTTTCTTTCTAAGATTATATTATGGCTTCCCAGGTCCATAATAAGAAAGGGGATGTTATACTACCTTCGTCTATTAACACGGAGGTGGATCCGTAAGATAGTTGTAATAGGTGGCCCTATTCTTCTATTATACCCGCGAATAGGAACTGGTTTAGGCAGTTCCTTAAAGGGCGTATTTAAAAATTTAGCCAGCTTTATGGCGCACTAAGTATCTATTAAGGTAAAGGCATTCGCTCTAGAGTCAGCTAAAGCAGAGGTTAAAACTTAATATCTATTACGAAATAAAGTATAAGGGATAGTGCAGCTTCTTCCACTAACTAGCTAACCCAGATTAATATATAATATGTTAATCCCTTTTAACCCTAGAGAGGAGTCTTTCTCTAGGGTTCCTCTTTTTCCAACTTTATGCTATCCTCCTGTATTAACAGAACCTCGTCCGTTTTTACCTTTATCGGGTAGTCCTTGGCGAAGTGGTCCTTCTGGCTGTATAAGAAGCAAGCCCCCTAATTATTAAGGGCCTGTCTATGGGGGTCGCTGTATATAGGCCAAGCATGCGCTGGACCCGCGGTAGGGCTAGCTGCGCGGCTAGCTGCTAAGTTGACGGCGGGCTGTACAGCTGGTGCTATAGGAGTTGCCGATTGTGCTAGGGCACTATAGGCCGTTTTTATAGCGCTTATAGTCTGGTTTGAAGAGTTTCTGGCTTTATACCGCTTAGCTTATACCTTAATTCAACAGAGGCCTTAATTAATAGCCAGGCAGTAGTCCGTAAGTACCTTTAGCGTCTATACAGTAGTAAAAACTGGTAGTACGGCGTGCTATAGGTCTAGGGTGAGCTTGTTAAAGAGGTCTAGCATTAGGTCTTTATAGGGAATTTAGGCTTAGCTGGCTAGGTGTAAAAAGCGGGTCTAGAAGGCTGAAAAGGGCTCTATCGTTTTTATGTTAAGGGCTTTATAATTAAGGCGGGTGTTTTGTATCTTGAAGGGGTCCTTATAAATAGAAGACAGGTGGTTAATTATCTCTTCTCTAGAGAGGAAGGGGTCTGCTAAGTCCTAGGTATATCGCGGACGTAGATACGTCTGTGCGTCCCTGCTGGTACGGCCGAAGACGTAGGCCATTTTAGCTTGAGCAGTAGGGAAGTGGTCTGTATTAACTTTAAGCTTGTCTTGCAGTTGAAGCTTCCAATTGTTAAATATAGGGTTAGTTCCGTCCGTAAGCAATAGGGGGTCCGCGACCTTCACGGACCGCGATGATGCTGATGCTGTATATTGGGCTAGGGCCTTAAGGACTGTAGCAAGTCTATAGGTGTCTAATGACTTCTTACTAGGTGTAGGGGTGTCTTTGGTTTTAAGCAGCTCTCAAAGCCGTTTAATTTTGGCATTAGCTACTGCGAGTTCTTTCTAGGGGGTTAAGACGGCGACTATTTTACTATTAGAGGTATTTGCGGGTCCTATAGCGGCTTTACCAGCTGCTGTATTTCTTGGCATGGCGGTAGGGGTATTGGGTAATTTCCGGTGTTTGTTTATTTTCTAGGGGTTCTGGTCTATGCGTGTCCTATTCTCAGGTTTCGCGTTCTGTTTGTATTCTTTTGGTTCTGTCCTGTCCTTAGGGTCCTGTTCTGTTCTATTAGTGTCCTTTAGGTCCTTTTCTGTGTCCTTGTCCTATTTATAGTTTGTAAATATTTTTAAGTTCCTTCTTAGGAAAGAAGAGTAGTGACGAGCTTTGGATAATATTAGCAACTCAGTTAATTGAGGCATGAGCACGGGAAGAAGGACGCGTAAGCTTATATAATTGGATTGTCTATAAACGAGGATCCAAAGCTAGAGAAAGGAAGGAGAAGAATAGCAGCGCCGCTTAATATTTTATGCGGTCCTTAAGTCACGTGACTCGCGTCTACTATAATCCACGTCTACTAAGATCCACCGTTTTCCACCAGCGCCGTAACATTTAGCCAGGGGATTAAATAATTCAGAACAAAGCAGGGTTTAATTACAGTAGGCGCGCGCTTCTTCCTATACTATTATATCTTATAAACGTCAAGTTAGGGCATTAGGTTTTTAACCTTAAACACCTAGGTGGTACATAATTAAGAATTAAAAATAAGACAGATATTCTAACTAGCGGGCTTAATAATAACTTAGCTATTTTATGGTCGTAAAGTACTATAGATTCTTATAGTTGCTAAAAACCTTAATCAGAAATCCAGCGCCTTCCAGTTCGGGTCGCCATTATTCGAAATATCTAATAATGGCTAACAATTCTTTATTATAGATCTCATAGTTACATTCAGCTGGACTTAGTCGTTTTAAGAAGTATGCTACAGGGTGCAGTACCCCTTCTTTATTATACTAAGATAGAATACCTCTAGTAACGTAGTCAGATAAGTCAGCTTCTATAACACTCTTTCAGTTTGGGTTAAAGTGTTAGAGTACGGGTACGGTAGTAAACATAACTTTTAGATAGGCAAAGGCCTTCTTGCATTCCTTATCAAAGATAAAGGCTTTATCCTTTTAGGTTAGAGCCATAAGAGGTAAAACCAGGGCGGAGAAGTTATTAATAAACTGTTAATAGAAATTAGCAAATCCTATAAAGGCTCTTACATCCTTAACGTTCTTAGGTTCTTGCCAGTTTACAATTACTTTAATCTTCTTTAGGTCCATTTATATACCGTCTATAGAGATAATAAGTCCAAGGTATAGAACTTCTGTTTTATGGAACTTATATTTATCTACATCTAATTATAGTCTAGCTCTACATAGGGCTTTTAAAACAAGGTCAACATGTTTCTTATATTTAGCTAGGTTATTACTATATACCAGAATGTCATTAATATAAGCAGTACAGAAAACGTCCAGGTAAGGTTATAAGGTATTATTTATAAAGTATTAGAATAAACTCAGGGCATTCACAAGGCTAAACGGCGTCACTAAGTATTCAAATAGTCCGTATCTAGTACGGAATGCGGTAAGCTATTCATCTCCTTTTATAATACGGAGGCGGTTAAATATGTAGATAAGGTCGAGTTTCGTATAGTAGCAAGCCTTACTTAATTAGTTTAGTGTCTCTTAAATTAATAGAAGCGGGTACCAATTCTTAATAGTAATAGCGTTAAGAGCTCAGTAGTCTATATAAAAGCGCAAACCGCCGCTAGGTTTCTTAACGAAGATTATAGGTATAGCTATAGGCAAAGAGCTTGCTCTAATAAATCCTTTACTTAGGTATTCGTCCAAGTACTTCCACAATACTTAGAGTTCGTTTTAGGACATTCCATATAAGGGTTCAAATCCTGGCTGTTTTCCTTCTTTAAGTACAATCTTATGGTCATATAGTCGGTGTTCTACTAGCTTATCGGCTTCCTTTCGTAAAAATACTTCCAGGTTATTATAGTGGCATACTAGTACTTTTATAGCAGGGTTAGTATATTTCTTTAGTGCTAAGGCCTTTTTAATATCGGCCATTATAACAGCAAAAATCGTATATTCAGGTTTCTTGGCAAGTTATGCTAACAGGGTAGCTCCAATTATATAAATAGTAGTAGTAGTAAGATCTTTGATTAACGTCTGATACGGATCCTATCTAGGCCCACGCAGACTACTCCATACACAAGGGAAACTTGTAAATTGACAGGAAGAAAACCCTCGTTGATGTAGGGGACGGAAAAA
>Ga0307507_10001243_pt1 | contig 56976 bp, 17 predicted proteins | sample 7_EM_MG_FD_207223 | JGI IMG/M metagenome (GOLD analysis project Ga0307507, IMG submission 207223) | Populus trichocarpa ectomycorrhiza microbial communities from riparian zone in the Pacific Northwest, United States - 7_EM | ecosystem: Host-associated > Plants > Roots > Unclassified | place... | reverse complement strand
AAGCTAACTATATGTTCCTTAACACGCAGTTAACCTACTTAGCAACTTTAAAAGGTAACTATATATTTCTTAACATGCAATTAAGGTAAAGTTATATGCTATATATTTAACTATTATATATTATCTACCTTAAACAATTATACGGCGACTTGGCCGCCGTTTTTGGCGGTTTGTGACGCCGTTTTCTAAGGTCGATTTGCCCGAAAACCCCCTAAAACCTACGGCTGGTGGCCCGAGCACTAAGGTTATCTAGATTGCTTGTATTGGCCTAGCGCAGGTGCAAATAGAGCAAGGCACCCTTGGCCTTTATTAGCGCCAAGGTACCCCAGGTACGCCGCATACTTATATACTACGTAGTACTTCGCTTTACCATTAGGCGCCAAAATGGGCCCTCTAAATTTGGCTGGCCAGCATACTTAAGATGGCTTCGCCCTTGCTCGTCAACTATAAATAGCTACCCATCTTCTCTTCTCCTACTAGACCTGCCTGTTCTGCTTACCGTCCACTTTACTCGTCTTTAAGCATTTATTAATAGCAGCATCGCACCAACCCTCCTTTCTTTAATAGATTCGCCGATAATAACGTAACATGCGACGATACCTGTTAGACAAATACTCTTCGTTTAAGGAGAGTAAATACGCAGATTTAAAAACCGACGAAGCTAGTTCTAGCACAGACTTAACCAACGTTGATACCGGTAGTGATGACGATAATAATAATCGGGCATAGCTCCTCGCTGACAAAGACCACCCGCCTAAGTACTACCTTAAACAGCTTAACACATTTAATGAAGTAGAATATGCGAAGGAGGATTACAAACCTAGTAGTACCTGTCTGCTTAACTATATTGAAGAGCAGTAGTGCCAGTAAGCAGCCTATCTCTTTCCGTTTCCTTACCGTGTTACACCACCCTAATGGCGCTAACGTGTGGCATAGGTTCTGGGCGTACTTAGGAAAGGACCCTTAAAAGGCCTATATGACCGTCTCTCTTTGCAGTCTCTATGGCTTTTTTAACTGGCTGCTTAATTAATGCCAAGGGAAAGGAGGAAGGAGGCGCCGTGGGACCAAGGTATTGAGCTCCCTTAGGATATACTAGAAGGTCTACCGCCTTGTATACAAAAGAGTGACTGGTGTAAAGCTTAATGGTTAGTTAAATAGGAACATGCACAAGGTGAGCGTATCCCAGCTACTTTAAGATATTATATACCCCAGGCTTCAGACATAACTAATTTTAGGGGTTAGGTGCTTAGAAAGCTGGCCAAGAAGTATAGCTTAAAGAAGACAGGGCTAGAGAAGCCCTGTATATATGTAAAGGACCTTATAGAAGTGCTACGGACGAACCTAATAACGACTGAAAAGAGGTACTCCTATAGACGCCATAGGATACTACTCCAGCTGTATCTATAACTGGGTGGTTTTACTGCGAATTAGCCTTAAGCCCTCCTTAATCTCTGCTATTGGCATATTAGGGTCACGCTACTCCAGGACCCAGAGGGTGGGCCCCACCATATTTTACTAGAATTTACATTTAAATTTATAAAGGAGTACCTTGGTGTAAAAGATATATAGGTTTTTAAAGTTCCATCCTTTCCTTTCAGTTGCTACTATTTATAATATTATAAAATAAGTACTAATACTTACCTGCTAACTAGAAATACCTTCCCAATCCCTAAAATTATCTATAACCTATCCCTTAGCTTTAGCCTCTATGTCTTCCTTCTTAGTCTCCTTTTCGCTGATTAGGCGTTTATAGTATACAACCTTATATCTCCTAAGGAGCTAAGCAAGCTCTATATTGAGCTAGGTCGTAATAAGCTACCATTACAGCTAAATCGGAAACTAGATAATATTCCTATATTCCGCCGGTTAGTGAGGACTCTAAATAGCTAGACTATTTCTTATAACAAACCTCTTCTATACTCTACGCTTGCACCCTAGACCAAAGGGCTTAGGGAGATCACTGGCTTTGCTTAGGTCTCTTGCCCATATTCACTTAGATATAGTACTGGAAAGGCATTTAACAAAAATAGTAAGCTCTGTTATAACCGGCCTTTCTATTAGAAGCACTAAAGAGAAATATAGGCAACGTTAGCGAGGCTATGCAAAACCTAATAATACAGTATACCGATATATAAACGTTCTTAAGGCACTACCTGTTGTGACGTATTACAGTAGATATATAGGCGATTATCCAAGGCCTTTAGCCCCAAGATGCATTGATGCGGGCCGCTTATACTATAAGCCGTTCGATTAATCCTTAACGACCACGGCGGCTTATAATAGAATAATCTTTATTAGTTAACGATTATCCTACTATCCATTCTCTGCTTAAGCAAAGAGAGCAACTTAAATGCCGTTTTAAAGGCAAAGCTATGAAACATCTAAAGTATAAGGCGCTTAATGGCGAAATTAATAGGGAAAGGCAATGCCAGCGGCATATACTTTTTAAAGATGTTAAGGAGACCTAGGAACAGGAGCAACTAGTGTATAATATTAAACTATAGCTTACCGGCGTTTAAGTTAATGTAGAGGCTAGGGTAATAACGGATCTCTATAAGGGCATGTTATTAGAACAGAAGGAATTAGTTAATGCGGTTATTAGCCTACTAGGTACCATATTTAAAGAGGAGATTTATTAACGCGACAGGGCCATTTATATAGTTATGCAATACTGCAAGGTTAAGGAAGGTGGAATATACCCTGCCGCTTCCAAACCTTGCGAACGATTTAGTGGTCGTGCAATACCAGTCAAGACGATAGATAAGGCCAAAATTGACTCTTGAGTTAAAGCCTTAAAAGCAGCTAAAGTGTTAGTATATAGTAAGAAGAGGCCGAAGATATATTTTCTTTGTCTAGGTAATAAAAACCTGTTAATTAAACAGCGTATATATTCGTTTCATACCCCAGGTAATCTTAGTAAATACTTTAAGCGGAAGCACCTTGCGAATATTAGGGAAGGGGAAAAGATCCAATATAACCTCTATTAGGTTATTTTGGCGCACAAGATGCACCTACAACAACATACTGATGATGTACACGGTACGGTCTTATAGAGCGCTGCAACTATTTGGAACATGGATTTACTTTACAAATAGTACAATTTCAGTTTTAACACTAAGGATTAATTACGGCAAGTAGTCTTAGAAAATTTCTTTCGTATTTTGTAAGATAGGCTATTTTATGCAAACGCTAAGAAACTTTAATAGTAATAATAGAGGTTAAACGCGTTTATATTTCTCTAAGGGGATCTTAGGCTTTAAGTATTTTGTCTTAGGGATAAAGTAAAGCTAATAGAAGAACATGTGCACTAGTTTTACAGCCAGGCCATTCTAAAGAGATATCTCTACTGTGAACATCTCAATTAACTTAAAAAGGGACGATTAATTAGGTGTGGCTATCTAAACTACAAGGCAGCCCTTAAGAATAACTTGCATGTTCTACGTTACGCCTATAACGTGCATAAGACCCTAATACTCCTTTAGTTTCCTATCTTTAAACAGTAGTAGGATCTCTAGAACTATGCAGGTGGCATATATTAGGTATTCTACCAGTCTTAATTAAGGGATACTAGTGCGCAATTAATATTGCAGCCCTAGTCGTGTAAGCTAGGTGGTTGTGCAAGCTAGGTTGGAGGCTGCGTAGTTTAGCCTAACACTATTTACGCCTAGTACGTAAATTGGTAAGAAGTATATACTGTCCTGGCTAAGAAGGCCGCACTAACCTATTAAGTTTAGCGGGCTGTGATAAATAATAGGTAGATTAGTAATTAACCCCGCAATTTCGGATTGCGTTATACAGTGTATTATAATCTAATTAGTATCGTCGATTCATTTTAACCCTAAATAAGTTGTTTGCCCTCTTATTCGTTCTATAAATATAAAGGAAGGAACCGGCCCTAAGCCATACCTTTAATTAGATATATAAAATGACTTCCAACTCATCTTAAGACAATAGAGTCTCTAACCCCTCGTAGGAGCCTTATAATCTCAAGGTGGTGAAGGAATATCCCCTATAAGGATCATAGACGCTGCATCGGCTTGCTTCGCCAACAAGCTTTACGTGTAGTCGTTACGACCGCGTCAAGAAGGCAAAGCTCGTAGCGACACGCGATAAAAATTGGGATGCTCTTTACTGTAATGCGTGTTATGGTCTGCTTCTCTTAAAACATTAATAAGGTCCGCAACACCTAAGCCCACTAGGCTCCTAAGACGTCTTGAGTATTTATAAGTCGTAGCTGTTAAATCGGTCCTCTCGCGATTACCCTTAAACCTAAAAAGTTACACCTTATCTTATATTCGCCGCCACCAAAGTTAAACGTTGGTTGGCCCCTCTGACCGACTAGTAGAAATAGTCCTATTGGGAAGGCAAAGTTATTGGCTATTTTGCAAAAATAGTTTAACTATATGTTCCCCAAAATGCTTTAGCTGGACAACGGTGGGATGTATATAGGTTAATAATAAATCTAGGTTTTAGATTGGCTAATTGCCACGGAACATTTTTTAAGTATGCTTTAGAAGTGCAACTCTTTACTACTGCCTTGCATTAAAGATCTCGCGGCTAAGGATTCGGTACTTAGGCTGTTGTGTACATTCTTATAGCATATGCCGGAAATTTGTATTAGCTTTGTCTGATCTGCAACGGATTTAGCTAATTAGTTAGAGCTTTAAACGTCGGTTGTTTAACTAAGGACTAGTGTGACTTCTAAAGTTCCAAGAAGGGTAAGTGGCGGGGTATACGCCGCAGCGCCTAGAAGTAGTTAGGTTATATAATAGAGGCTTAGTTGGAGGATATATTCCTATGGCTTAGGTTAAAGCTCTGCACTCCTCCAAGCCATATCAAGTAAAGTTAAATAGTATTATGTTCCTGCGTACCGGCCCGCCAATTACACTATTCCACTTTTTCCCTAACTATGTGCTAATACATCCTATATACCGGCCTATCTTTTATATACACCCCTATACTGACCTAATAATATTACAAGTGCCTGCTCTAACAGCTATATATAGGTCGCACTGCTAATTGCTTATCTAATTATCCCCTGGAACTTATTACTGTTACCTAGCTTGCAAGATTAGCTATGCTTATATAGTTTACAAAATTAAGTATTGGGTTTTAAAAGACTAATTCTATATAGCCTTTCTATCTTTGTTACGAAAGAAGTATATTTATACTAGGTATTTTAGCAAGGCTAGGAGAAGAGAGCGTAGAGAGGGGGGTTTAGTTTTAGTGGGGGTTGTAAGCATAGGCGAACAAGAAGGTATAAGGCGGGAAGGGCTTTGGCTTAGTTATAAAATAATAGCAAATCGCTGGACTATTATGTGAGCCGTATAAGATCTTATATTCTCCAAACGAAATCGAGCAATTTAAGCAGTGTGGTTCCTCTACATAAATTGAGTTATTCCCTATACGGAAGTACTAAAGCTATTGTAACTATTAGAGCAGCCCAGAACGCGAGTTTAAGTATAGCGTGGGGCGCAGTATCCTAGTTGGCTTTATTAAGTTCCTATACCTCTTTATCCAATTGTTCTAAAGCTTTCTTTCCACCTTCTATAAACTGTATATCGCCGGAGAGGCAATTAGATATTATCGCTTCTCTATTGTAATCAAGTGCCATTATAGCTAATGTGCCACCACGGTAGCCCGGCATGGCTAAAGATATTTTAATAATTATATTATATATGGTAACCGTAGCCTAGCGAATATTGGGTGGAATATATAGAATGCCGATAATCTTATAAAGCTTTAAGATTTTAGAGACCTGCTCGCTTATAATATAGGCAATTACTTACCTTTACTTTATGTAATTTGCCTTCTTCCTATTTATAAAAGGTAATATCTTGTTTTTTATCCTCCTTAAAAATCTTTTCCCCTAACTTTGGAACCTAATAGGCCGACCCTTAGCCTATATTGGATGTATCCATCACAACAGTAGGTACCTAAAAGTAGCGATTAGATTACTAAAGATATAGAAGGGGCAGGTTACGTGCTGCCTGCTTTAGCGGGTAAGTTATCGCCGGTCTTTAGAGGTCTTTAGAGGTCTTTAGAGGTCTTTAAAGGTCTTAGAGGTATATTTATATATTAATTAGTAAAACCCTAGCAGAGGCGGTGCATACGTGTTAGCAAGGTTAAACTGTATGGCAGTTCTTACTGGAGCAATAAGGAAGTGCGTAGATTTAAGTTGGGTTGCAAACGGCATGGAATGCATAAAGGCAGGCCTGAATGCGACTTACTAGACGGCATAAATATAAGAAGACGCCTGTTCCAGCCTTGCCATAGGTGGTAAAAGATTAGTAAAGGGTAAGACCAAGTGTGCTTGTAGAATATAGGAGGCTAACCTATTACAAGTAGAGAAGCCTGGCTCGGCCAGCTACAGATGTGGTTGTGTAGCATAGGGGAGGTATGAATTGGCACGCCACAATTATGCGTAGAAATGCGAAAACGTTATATAATAGCCTTCGCTATGCTATTTGCGGAAGGAACAGCTCTTGCCAGCAGAGAGATATATTCTTTTTTAAATTAATCCCCAAAGCCTTAATCCCGGCGACTATGTCCTCCCTATATACGTCCTTATACGCATCCCCATCTTTATCCCGGCCCTCTTCCATGCTATACCTTATATTACGATTTCTATTATCCTGTATCTTATGCTCTATCTATTGCAGGATTTCTTTCCCACTATTTATCTTCTCAACTATACCTAAGAATGTAAGAACTTTGCAATAATTCCCTTGGTAAATAAATTCCCCAAAGATAGTTTTCCAGCCGTGGTATTGGTAATGGGCTAAAGTATAGCGGATAGCCATTATGTCAAGAATCTGTAAAGCTATTAGGTTATATAAAAAAAAATTTCCCCTAGCTTTTACCTTAATTTGCCCAAGTTTATAACCATTATAGTAGGTAAATGGAGCCCAGTCTATATCCTGAGTGCGGATATAAGCACGTCCATCTTTCCAAAACCACGGGTCCTTTTAAACCATCTCTATAGTAATACTAAGACCAGTTGTTCTTGCAAGGTTACTTAGATATAAAGATAATTGCAGGTAGATAATAGCGAGGAAAGTTTAGGTTAATAAGAGGATAGGAGTAAGTCTTTATATAGAAATGGAAAAGACATCTTTATCTGCAGCCTATAGCACAACCCCCTTACCGATAAACATTAAGGCAAGTAACAGTTAACTTTTATATGTCGCCTAAATCTCTTAGACTAAGGCATGTTAGATATTTATTTCCCTTTAGGCTTTGGCGTTAATATATTATGTGGGTCCTACCCAACTGGAAATTAGCCCCACTAAGAATCCAGCCCTAATACGCCTTTATCTTTCACTAATAAAGTCCCTTAATTACAACTTCTTTCTTAAACTTAATTATATCTACACTACAGATAGCTTCTGGCATTAATAGTAAAGATGCAGATGATCTAAAAGCCCATCTAGTAATATAAAGCCAACGGCATTCTTTGTAGACTTTTAATACGCCTTTCTTTACTTTACCTAACACCACTACAACAGAGAAATACATTACTCTATACTTGGAAGTAAGTGCTAAATGCTAGAATATATGTAACACTTTACTAATAATTATAAGTAGAAAGCCAGAGTTATTGCTACTATAGTCCTAAACACAACCCCTAACGGAGTATCTCTTGAATAGTTATATCTAATACTATATAATAACCTAGAAAGCCCTCTTCCGCATATGCCCGCATAGGGTTTAGAAAGGGCTGTGGTAATATTAGCTATTGGATCGTTGGGTTTAGGCAATGGATTACCAAAGTTTAAAGTGTTAAAGGACTACAAATCCTTTGAACTCTAAAGTGGCGAGATGCTGGGCACCCTATACAATACACCTCAAATCTATAAAGGGCGTGGAGGTGGACTTGCTTATGTATCTATATAGGCCAAAAAAGCTACTGCCTCGCAGCAGCCGTAATAGCGTTAGATTGGCATATAAGAGATGCCACATTAAAAATGTTGGAGTATGATGGGTCTTGTAGGCTATAATAACTAGTACACTATATATAAGGAGCCGTAGTGTAGTAATCAAGTCCGTTGTTTATTATTGTGGTATTAGCTGGAGTGATGTAGAAACTGGGAGGCTCGCCCTTACTTAGCGTAGTAATTGGTGGAGGCCCCTAATAGATATCGGGATGGCCGTTAAATAGCTTAGAGGGTATTAACGGAGGGCCCTAATATATATTGAAATTGCTATAAAAGCGCTCCTAGGGAATTTGCGGAGGACCCTAATATATATTAGGATGGGCCCTATAGAGCTCTATAGGAATTTGCGGAGGGTTTTAATACTAATTAGAATTACCACTAAATATTCTAGCAATTGTACTCTCCGCCTCCATAACAGACTATAATGCAGCTGTGTTATTTATCAAGGCTATTATTGGTAGTTAAGGAGGGTGCAACGTCGTTAGATCTGCGTGTTGGCAATTATGCGCTAATATAGAATCCCCAGGTTTAGTAACTTCTATATAGGGACGTTTGCCAATCGGTAAATAAGGGGAGGAAATTCGCTTTTTTGGGTTTAGCTGGGACAGGTTAGTAGTGCTAAGATGTGGTAGTCCTAGAGAAAGTATCTAACTAAAATAGAGCTCTTGACACTTTCCTATCCAAATTAAGCATCTTTGCGCAATTTCAAATATCGTAAAATAATTCGGGTGCTATAAAGCCATAAGAAAGTTGTTAATGTTAGGTAAATTTAATCTCTAGCAGGCGTTGTAGGTAAAGGCTAAGAGAACTAATAGCCCTGCCACTCTAAGTCTTTGTATAATATAAAGCTTGATTCTATGTCCAATAGCTAAAGCTGCTTTAGTAATATCGTGATATCCTATGCTTTTTGCAAATAATTTGATATGGCTAACTCCCTTTATGGAAGCGGCTTGACTTTTAACTAAATATTCAATCCTTAACGCACCTGTAGACTTTAATTGCTATTTCTTAAAAGAATCTGCAAGCGTCTATTAGCTAAGAAGTTTTTGAAAAATAGCGTTATCTAATAAATCGCTGTTGGTAGTAATAAGATCCTTGACAAGGGGATGTTTATTTAACCACTTTGGTTTGTTAATAATAACCTTTAGATCTTTCCCCACGGATATGTTAACAAATTCCTTAATCTTAGGGAGGTTCGTTAATAATACTTTAAGCAGGCTTATACATCCAGATAAAAGAGGAGGTAGAGAAGCAACCTTATTCCCTAAAGAATGTTGGACACTCCCTAGAGAAAGCTGGACATCCTCACTCTTTAGAGAAGGCTAGACGACATCCTTATTTGCTAGAGAAGACTGGACACTCCTTAGAGAAGGTTGAATAACATTATCCTTATTCCCTAAAAAAGGCTAGGCATCCTTACTCCCTGGAGAAGGCTAAACAATATCCTTATTCCCTGGAGAAGGCTAGACATTCTTATTCCCTAGAGGGGCATAGAGCGAACTGTAGTGGCCGCATTTATTCTCTAAGAGAGGCGGAGAATGTTAAAAGGTGTTAATAGGAAGCTTCTGGAGCCTTTAAATAGTATATATAATATTAGGGAGATAAGGTTAAAGCTGCTTATTAAAGGCATTATAGATAAGATCTAGGGCTGTTGTAATACTGAAGTTTATAATAGTGGGTTGTAAATTGTGTAGTTTGTATTAAGATAAAAGAGTAGTAGGGTGTCCTCTGCTTTTAATTCCCTGGTAGATCGCTAGCGCACCTCTACCTATGAGACTTAAAAGAGTCTTACTAATACATTGCTTTAATTAAGTGCGCAACATTTGATTAAAGCAATATAATTGGCGTAAGGCCCTTATTAGAGCTGCGCTAATATAGTGGCCTCCTAACTGCATCGCTTTAATCAAGTGCACAACATTCAATTGAAGCGATGTAATTGGCGCAAGGCCCTTGTCGGAACTGCGCTAATATAGTGGCGATTATTAACCTCTAAACTGCATCGCTTTTGCTTACAATATGCAGTTAAAAATCGGATCTCTCTTCCAGCTAAAACAGGAGGCGATATAAGTCGCAAACTTAATTGGGCGTGCGATGTAAAATATTTAGTAATACAGCTCGTTTTGTCGCAGAAGGCTATAAGCCTTAGTGCTATTGGAGGATCCCTTTTCTAACTAACGCGTAGGATATATAATTTGTGACGATTTCTTCCTTAAGGAGCTAAAGAGTAAGACGCTTTAATAGATCTAAGGATGCTATCTAAAGGAAAGGACACGGAAATACCTAATATATAGAGCTGATTTCCGCCCCGTTACACTAGGGATATACAATTGCCTTTATTATCCGCTCTGCCAGTTGCCTTAACGCGTCTTCTATATCTTTCATTCGTTACTACCCTGCTTTACTATTTTCACCGCTCCTTTTAAACCATTTCCTAGTTTGTCCCATTTCCGCTAACTATTTACGGCCGCTCTTTACTCTTTGATATGGATGCTTATTTAACTATTAGCTTGTTCGTTAAAGCCGTAACTTGCTAAATTATGCCGACTATTAGTTTCTTAATGTGTTGTATTTGGCTGCCTTTTATATTAATTATTGGTACTTTAACAGCCGCTTGCGGTTGGGATCGAGATTCTAGATATGGTGCATTAATTACTAAGCTTTATTAACGAGCGAATACCCCGCGACCTGTTAAGGTAGATCTGGAAAAGGCACCTTCTATTACTGGGATTAGTTGGCCTGTAGAGAGCTTGTAAAGTTAGGAAACGACACCTTCTAAGTTAGACAATTTTAAGCGTCCTGGTACTGGTCTATTATATAATCAAATCATTGCGGGCCTAAATAACTAGTAAAGGGCATTTGGGGGTCTAGTAGATCCTGTATATATACAATACTGACAAGTCCCCCGAACACTTGATGATATAATATTAAGTGAAATTCTTAGCACTTGCCTAGATGAGACTCTGACAGATAAGACTCCGACTTATAAAAGGACTGCAGATATACTCTCTTATAGAATAATTTGTTTGTTCCCTAAGCCTCTATAGGATTTTCTTAGTGTTCTTTATAGAAGAACTAGAGAGTGAAAAGTATAGGATATTATCTATATATCTGCTTTCTTTAAGTTAATGTATAATCGCTCTAACGCATTATAAGTCTAAGTATGTTTAATATCTCCTATATAGTATCTATTTTAATTAAATTGCAGACTATAATCTAGGCGATTCTCTAAGACTTACAGGGCCATATTAAAGAGAAAGGTGTGCATAGTGCTCTCTTGTGGAAGCTATGTCCACTCGTTAATATTACAGACCTTTAATGGTAGTTATTTGTATCTAGCTTAGAGTTAAGATTTTGGCATATAATTAAAATTGATCCTCTAGTCTTTGAATAAATCTGCTTGTACCGTAATGTGAATTTACATGCATGCATCTGAAATTCTTGAAATTGCAGCGCTTGTGTATTAAGGGGGAATCGTGCTGGTGGCGTTATTGTATTTATTAGCCGCCTAGTGCTCTATTAAATGGATATATTCCGCCAAATGTCCTCCTAATTGCTGCTAACGCTCCTACTACACCTCTTATAGCTTTAATACAAGATGCACTCTGATTAATTACTCTGGCAATGCGATCCATTACTATTACTTTTAAGGTTAATGAAATCTATTGATCTGGATAATGAAGTTTACTTTATAGATATTCCTAATAAGTTAAGGAGAGCGACTAGTTAAGCGTCTAGTAAGGGTTTTACTAACAATAGTTAATCTAAAGCTACCAGCACCGATTACCTACTTAATATCAATTAACTTAGCTCTCTGAAAACCACCTAGACTATTAGTTTACACTATTAGCCTTTCCCTAGTAAGACTCCACTAACACTTTACAAAGTATAACTTAACCAGCCCTTATATAAATAACGAGCCCTTGGCATCTGTATATAAGTCTTGGTCAACTAAGGAACAATTTAAGTTAATAAACACGACTTTTAAGGATGGTAATGGTTGGGACAGTATTTTGTTTAAGCTTGACAGACTAATATCAGGTTATAAGCAGAAATATTATAGCCTTTTTCTTAATGCTGGAGTAAGTAGTAAATGGACAAATAAAGAGAAAGCTATTATATACTATTTAAGGCAGGACAGTTTTCTATTTATAAATATTGCTAGATAGGTGCCGCATTTGCTAGCTTAAATTTCGGAGATGTACCTGGCCATATATGTCTTATGCCTTATCCTACTAAGGCTATATGTTACTTATATTTGCCAGGTTGAGTAACACGTAGGACCGCTTACAACACTATAACCTAGATATAGAGTTTTGGCGTGTATTACCGGTTAGTTTCTTTTCTTAGATGTAACTTCTAATAGCTTTGCTGACATTTTTTAAAGATTGTTGTTGTAAATAAAGCCTTATGGGAGCCAAAGCCTAAAACCAGCGCATGGACACCTGACGAAGAAAAAATCCTTATAGAGCTAGCTCCCTAGGTGTTACTTGTAGTTTTATTATAGAATAATATTGCAAAAGCCCTATTGGGGAGAACAGTGGGTGCATATTAGCGCCATTATAGCATTATTCTTTACGCTAAAGAGCCGGTATGGATAATCAAGGAAGAGAATCTCCTTATGGATTTGCGTAATAAGAAATTTATATTATAGAAAGATATTAAGAAATATTTTCTGGGTAGGCACTATTAATTAATTAAGGAATTCTATAAAAAGAGCGAGCTAGGTAGTTGGGTGTAGCGTCCTCTAAATGTGCAGCTAGGATTTTAACGGATTTAGTGGCTATGGCTTCGGTTCTGTAAGCTAGGAGGTCGTGGGAGCTAGGGGCTTGTAGGAGCTAGGGGATTCTACAAGCTAGGTAATTGTATAAGTAGAGTGGTCTGACCTAGCGCCTCTAATTAATGCCTAGCGTGTAAATAGGATATTAATGGGTTTGGCTCTGATCGTGCGAGCTAGATGCTTGTGGGAGCTAGCCGATCCTATGAGCTAGGTGACCGTGCAAGCATGGTGCTTGTGGGAGCTGGGTAATTCTGTAAGCTAGGTGATTATACGAGCTAGGCGATCGTGCGAATTAGGCGATTGTGCGAACTGGGTAATCATGCGAACTGGGTAATTGTGCGAGCTGGGCGATCGTGCGAACTGGGTAATCGTGCGAGCTGGATGCTCGTGGGAGCTGGCCGATCCTACAAGCTAGGTGACCGTGCGAGCATGGTGCTCGTGGGAGCTGGGCAATCCTGCGAGCCAGGTGATCGTGCGAGCTGGGTAATCGTGCGAGCTAGGTAATCGTGCAAGCTGGGCGATCGTGCGAACTGGGTAATCGTGCGAGCTAGGTAATTGTGCGAGCTGGGTGATCGTGTAAACTAGGTGATCGTGCAAGCTGGGCGATCGTGCGAGTAGAGTAATTATGCGAGCAGGGTGATCTGACCTAGCGCCTTCTATTAACGCCTAGCTTGTAAATGGGAAGCAAATGTTAGAAAAATATTAGAACTATAAAAAAAGGAAATATATAAGTCCTAGATTTAGAAATATTGAAGAAGTTCCTATATAAAGACTCCTATGAACTTTATAATAACTTAAAGCCCCTTTACCTATACTTGGAGAAGTTCCTATATAAACAGCCCTATAAGCGTAGCTATAAGTCTAAGCCCCCTTACGTAACCTAACCACCCCTCCCCACTACACCGGAATAGATAAATAACCGCTGTATACTATAAGTAGAGAAATGATTTAAATAAAAGGAAAACACTGTAAAAGAACGTATTTATATCCTTAAGATATGAATCCATAAGTACCGTAGTCTTAAATATGACTAATAGTTGCTGAGGTGGTATGCGTCCTAGGTCTATAAGAAAATTAAAAAATCCTGGGTTATTAGTATAGATTTGCCTTCCGTTATTACTTTTAAGGTAGTAAATAAAATTATCTGAGTGAAAGCATAGATTATCGCGAATGCTTTATAGCTCGCTATAGGTCAAGCGGGTAGAGACTCTAGTGGGAATAATAAAATATTATTTTGTTTTGCAATAGGCTAAATAAAGAGAGGCTAGAGTTTTAACCCTTTTACCAGCTTTTATTAGAACTCTTCTTTGTATTTTTATCCTTTACTTATAGATTTAAGACTATAAAGTCAAGGCTACCGTATCTAACCATCGCCTATATGGCCTTGTCGCTTGATATCTCTTCATTACTATCTGCCCCTATTTCTTGATTTTTAGTGCTGAACCTATTTTCTCTGTTATATAATGTCTCTGTGTTCCATTCTTGATCCTTATTGCTAAAGTCACTTTCCCAACCAGCTAACGCCTCTACGTTGCCGTCGCTATCTCTAAAGTCGGTTTCTCTATCTATAAACGCCCACTCACTAGCTAATAATTTAGGGACGCTACACTTATAGGTACTTGGGGTTGCGGGATACCACTTAAGGAGAAATTGTGGTTAATGTTATTGGGATATAGAATAAGCCTGTGGACCTTTAAGTACCGGCTGCTCAGCGCCTTAAGTAAAAGATCTCCCCTAACGCAAGGCAGATTAATAGGAGTCGATTGCCGCTTGTATAAGGCGGAGCGCTTATAAAGGGCTTAGCTAGAATGCTAATTAAACTACCCTATAGGCACCAACAGCTCCTTTGCCACAGATGGGGGGTTAATATATGAGATTGACTGGCTAGGATAAGTCTACTACTTAGGCAGTATCTTGCCCCGGGAAGGATGGGCGTTGGAAGTGGATTATATAATGCTATTCCTACTAAGAGAGGCGTTATTAGGGGTTATTGTTAACTTCTAGTTCTAGTTTATAGCTTTATGCGAACACTTCTAAACCCTGCTAAGGCATGCGGCGTCCGTTGGGATTGTCAGCTATCTAAATTCAGTAATAGCTTAGCCAATAGCTACTCCTAATAATGCCTTACTTATAGATCGCTCTAGGCGCCTATAGTCTCGGGCGCAGACGATACGTAAGCTAAGAGTAATTATAGCCACTAAATATTGTACCATAGACACCATATAGGGTGGAAAAGGGCAGCTAGTGTGCTCTGCCTTTTTCTTCTACCTTCTGTCCTGACTCCGCCCTGGGAGAGAAATGGAATATAAACGTCGTGCTCTTGGTTCTTGTATGCTATTAAATTAACTTACCTTTAAACCTAAACTCTTGATTATATACCCCTTACGATCTTTATAGGAATACTAGACATTATATATATTACCTTAACTAAGCTTGGATACGTTGCTGATATAACCTATAGGTCTTTAGCCAGTGCTTATAGAAATATTACGATATGCTATTGCCCTGAAGATAATATACCTATTTATCAACTTGCTGGAAACCTTAAATTATCCCAGAATCGCATTAATAACAAAGACATAGCATCTGCCAGTAGGGAGAAGAAATAATTGTAGCTTTCTAACCCTATGCAAAAACAGATGCCTTATACGCCTACTTAAACACCTAATAAGGTTAATTCTTACGAAAACGACAACAATACAAAGGGCAATATATAAGAGGATATGGAAATGTACCCCAATTACCTTAAGGGACTAGAAGGCCACGGTAAAGTAGAGGCAAGCTTACCTAAGCTAATAAAGGACTATGGCGAGGCCAAGATAGACTCGCCTTAACTGGTGGATACAGTTGCGGTTTCTAAACATGTTTTGCTGGTAACCCAAGGTATATTTATAAGACCCCTATATTTATTTAGTAATACTAATAAGTAAGTAGAGAATAGCTTAGCTAATCTTATAACGTTTCTTGGAGTTACATCTCCCCTATTTAAAGTATTAACGATTTCCAATACTATAATTTCGCGTGGATAACTAAAGTATCTTATCTTGTGGTTGCCTTCTTATTATATAAGAAAGGACTTAAGACGTCTCCAAAGCCCTAGTTATAAATTATTCATATCTACGTTCGGCTCTGTCGTGGTAGTATGCTGGTATTCTACCTAGGTTTCAGCCGTGGACATACCACTAAAGAGACTTGTATTATACTATGCTAAGAATCCCCATCTCTTTCGCTGTTATGCTGAGATATATAAACCACTTAAAGATATTATAATAGAGATAGCCAAGAGGAGCAAACCGTATAAGTAAGGAGATCAACTAGGAAAGGCATTAGAGGATTTATTAGAAGAGATATTAAGGAGAAGGGTATGTAAGAGAAAGGTGGATCCTACCGTAGATAGAGATTCTAAGAGGTCTAAGGTATAAGAGATTTCTTATAAGGAAAGATGTTTGTAATTACATTTTTATCTTTTAGCATTTATTGAGAATTAAGGCGTTAATTAGGATTTCTTTAGCTTGGTATTTTGTTTCTATCTAGTTACTTCTATATTAAGAATATCTCGTTATCGTTTGCGTGTAAAGGAACAAGTTTTGCATATTAGATTGAAGTTAGAGAGACTCGCTTATAGTATAGAGGTACGTTTTAAAAGTCTTTGCCGCTAAGAAATTAACTGCCTTAGCTTACCGCCTTCTAAATCTAGATATCCTCCCATTCTAGGGTGCGAGTTAATTCTAAATTTTATATTAATGGGGTGGAAATGTTGAGAATAAATATAGGATCTACCCCTTAATATTAGCCTAAGTTTTGACTAAAAACAAAATCTTATTCTAAGAACTGGATCCAATTCTAAAGACCGTATTTTGATTTTAAAGACTATATCCCAATTCTAGGTTCCGGCTTAAATTACAATCCCAAAAACTAGATCTGGTGAATAGCCCTATAAGCGTAGCCATAAGTCTAAGCCCCCTTGTGTAACCTAACCACTCTACCCTACTACACTGGAATAGACGAATAACCGCTATATATAATGCGTAGAGTCCTCCCTTAACGCAAAGCAGATTAATAGGAGTTGTTATACCGCCTATATAAGGCGGAGCGCTTGTAAAGGGCTTAGCTAGAATGCTAATTAAACTACCCTATAACGCACCAATAGCTCCTTTGCCACAGATGGGGAGTGAATATATAAAGTTAACTGGCTGAAATGAGTCTACTGCTTAAGTAGTGTCCGGCTCCGTAAAGGGTGGGCGTTAGGAGTGGATTATATAATACTATTCCTACTAGGTAAGGTGTTATTAGGGGGTTATTGTTGACTTCTAGTTCTAGTTTATAACTTTATACAAATGCCTCTGAACCCTGCACTGTTGGGGCTCTCTAAAAGCTAAGTTGCCTATTTACCTTGTCTTGACCTTAGGCCAGGCTTGTCAGCTATTAATTTATTAAGGCAATAGGAAGTTATATTAAGGCGCGTAATAGGGCTTAAGTAAAGCTACGTAACTAGATAGGCATTGCTGTGTAAAGCAACGCTTAACCGGCTGCCTCTATATTACTGTCTCAGAATAATTGGAAAAAAGGGGTTGATGTTAGCCCTTGCTATTTAATATAACCCTTATATAGAGGCACAGCAAAGTGGGGTATAGATAGGGAAGGATTATGCTCCTGTTATGGCTGTATTATAGTGTATTTGTGATGCTATGCTAGTATCCCTAAGTTAGTAAATCGGCTTAACTTTTAAGGCATAGCCGAAGTGGAGCCTACTATTAGCTCTCCTATTAGCTAAGCTGTAGAGAGGAGCAGGATATAAAAGGCCTCTATATCCTTTAACTAGACCTATATTAAGTATAGTATCCTTTAAGGAAATCCCTCCTTACTTTCTTGTAAAGACACTCTGTAACCTTACCGGTACTGGCCACTCTGAAATGCTTCTGGTCTTAGCCCTAAGAGTTTAAATAAGCCTTGGTTTTAAGTCCTTAAGTTAAGTAAACAATCCTTATAGTGGGAGTAATGCCTTTTTGTTAACCAGCTAGTTATTTTAGCTGTGGTTATAGTCTCTACAGCCATATACTGCTGGGGTAAGTGGTGGTAACTTATACCTTACTTAGCCACTTCTTGTCCCCCTCCTCTTTATCGCCTATGTTAAAAGTCTGTCGCCGCTTCTAGTCCTTTTACTGTGCTATATTAGGCATAGCATCTTCTACAGCGGCGGAGACTTCTTGGGTAAAGCTAATGTGCTTTTTAATAGGGCGCTCTTTTTCCTCCTTGTCTTCCCTAGATATCCTCCGCTGCTTCCTCCTATATAGTATAGCCAGAGGGCTTTTGGCGGATAGTGGTGGTGTTAGGAGCCAGTCTGCTTGGCGTGGCCTCTGCGGCCTCTGGGGCTGGTCTAGTGCTGCTACTGGTTTCCCTAAACCGATTCTGGCGTCAATATTATTACCGCCTTTATCTTTGTTGTTGTTGTTGTTATTACTACTATTATTAGAGGTGGCCCCCTTAAACTCTTCCTGCGCCTTTAATTTGGCCTTATGCTTCTCTTTAACCTCTAGTAGCGTATACCCTATAGGCCATTTATTGGCGGCGCTATGATATATAACACTTCTATATATCTGTTCGGTGATAACCGCATTAAGGTACTGTTTAAGTGCGGTAGTAAATTGGTCATTATAGGCTTCCTAGGATACCAGTATACCTATATAAGGAACAAGGTAGGCACCTTAAGTAGTAATAATATTAAGGCAGTCCTATAAGTTCGCACTACTATTAGTTCAATAGGCCGCAATGTAAAACTAAATTAAAAGGATATAGGCTTATAATAAGCAGATCTTGGCTGGCCGTAGTAGTAGGTGGGCTGTCTGGCCGCAATGTTATAGCCAGCGATGGCTGTGTGCAGGGACGTTATAAGTTGGGCTATTTTAAGTGGAGGTTGGAAAGGTAGAGAGGTAAGCCTTTAAATAATCTATAAGTTAGCACGGGCGCGGCAAGGATGCGTTATTACGTAATCTAATATATGGGGCATAATAAAGGGGTGGCATAAACCCTAGGCCTAAATATAGTTAGAAGCAATAGAATATAGGGCAGCGGTATTATTATTAAGAGAAACAGGAATTTAATTACTATAAGCACTGGATATAGTATATATACTAGTGCTACCAGTCTCTCTCTCGCATAACTATAATATGCTAGCCAGGCGGCCTTCTAAATAACACTTGTTTATACCTTCCTATCTTTAAGGCCATACTCTAACCGTTATCTCTTTGCCTGTAGAGATTTGGGTAGCAGTGGGCCCTAAGCTAGGTGCTAGAGAACCTTGTTAATATTAGGGCGCTATGCATAGTTGTTTGCTGCCTACTGGTATCTTACTATCTTAATAAAGAGACCGCTAACTGTAAGTTTAGATTAGCCCGTCTGCTACTAGAAGCCATTAAAGCTCTATAACGTGGAATACTTATAATGTATATAGCCTCTAGCTGGTAACGCGCACGCACTCTTATAATCCCTGGCTATTGTGTTAATGGCATTCTAATAACTCTTTTGGAAGGAAGGGCGCAGCTTCTTATTATCCTTGCTGTCGCGCTATAGGTTAATAGAGAACTTCTATAGGTAGTAGTTATATGTTAGCTTAAACAAGATAATGCCCATGGACTAGATATTAATGGAGTTGTTATAGTCCTCCAGCTTAAGCTTGGGAGTGAGATAGCCGATTATGCTAACTGTGCCTAGCTTAGGCCGTAATGACCCACCTACCTAGATATGCCTAGATGTGCTAATATCTAGCAGGATAGAATGGAGCGGCTTGCCAATAAGGCTAATATTGGTTAGCTTTAGGTTATGGTGCAACCAGTATCTGTTATATATAACTTTAACACCCAGTAGTGCGGCGTAGAATGCAGCCGCTACCTCTATTATTATGCCCTTGCACCCTCTGTTGAGCTTATATATCAGCTACATTCTCTTAAACTATAATTTTAAGAATATAAGAGGCTTACCCCTTGCTTTAAGTCCCTACTAAGTCGCCGAAGGTCTGGGGCGTTATTGGCTTTAGGACAATGGTAATATTATTAAAGGCCGTTTTGGAGGAGAACTCCTTACTATTGGAGTAAATTACCTCTGCTATGCGTAGAATTTGCTTACTATTGTCTAATTTCTGTGCGAGATTAGTTACTTCCTAAAGTATCTTAATCTCTTTATCTACACTGTAACAATTTTGGAAAGTCCGCTCTACTACTTTAATGGCGGTTACGTTAGCTAACTAATCTAAGGTAAAGAATACTCTTCTATAACTGCCCGCACCTAGAGTATCTCCTAGTGTCTACCTGCCCATCGTTCTCTTGTTAGGGAGTAGGGTCGGCATTTTAATATTAATGTTGGCAGCCGCCGGCCCGCTAAGAGCGTGAGCTATATAGTGTCTGCGCGCTTCTTTAAAGTTGTCTTTGGCAGCGAATTCCGTCCACTAGAAGTGGTATTTAAGCTTATTAAGCAGTATCTTTATGCTATGCTGGTTTAAGTGATACGGCCGCCGTATGGCTGCGTTACTATTAACTGTTAGCTACGCTGACGGAGACCTAGAGCAGCCTATAATATAAAGGCCCTTGCTTTTAGGAAAGAAGTTAAACCGCATATAGGGGTTCTGGAGGTTAATGTTATATAACTTTATAAAAGACCTGGTGCAGAGAAGTAGGTTAATAGGCATGTTTTCTAAGGGGCCCTTTCCCGCCGCCCATCCCCTCTCTGGCACGGCTGGCGGAGACTATAGCCCTAGCAAATAACAGCCGACCTAGACTATACCAAGCTTTTGAAGCTGCTCCTTAGTATTGGTATCTGGCTCTATAAGGGTTTTGCTCGCTTTGCTATTAGTGTTATACTTAGTGCGTTTTATCTCGCGTTAAAGGTAAACTATCTCATTGTTGCATGTTTACTTGGGCTTAACAAGCATGTAGTAGAGGGCGGCTTAAGCGCTATCTGCCTAGTTGTTCTGGCGCTGAGATATAAGGGCGTCATAGATGTCGCTAAATGCTAGCCTGGCGAGGGCATTTGCGGGTATAAGGGACGTAAAGGCGTAGTCCGATATTTGATAATAGATAGGGTGCTTACGGCAGACTCTAATAAGGGATATAAGCTTTAGAATGCCGTAGGAATATATACCTTTTTAAATACAACTGCTAATTATAGAACCTCTTCCTGGCGGTTCCGTAACGTAGAGACTGCTAGACTGTAACCACTTAATCTTGCTTCCTCTGGCAGGTATAAGGTATAGAACGTCTATATACAGCATCTTTAGCGTATTGCGGTCGTCTTACCTCCTACTAAAGTAAGGTAAGCTAATACTAGGGACATACCCTGCCTAGGTACTATAAAAGGTAGGGTCTAAGCTTAATAATTTAGAATCTACCTAGCAGAGAAGGATCTTTAAATCCTTAGGGCCTTTGCTAGCTGGCTTTTTAGCCTATTGTTATAGCCGGAATGTATAAGGCTAAAGCCAGACGTTACTAATTTGTTAATAATATAGGTCCCCACCTTACTTTACTTTTGCTCTACTTTACTTTACTTTATATACTTGCACTTTACTTCACTTCTCCTATCCCTTATAGTATGGTATATGCCCCCCTACGCTACTACTTTTCTTCTTCTACACTCTACTCTACTTTACTTTACTTTACTTTGCCTAACCGACCTAATTACACCTTTAGTATCGTGCCTGTCCAGCATATGTGTCGCCCTACTTAGCAGAGCAAAAGTTTGCTGTAGGCAGCTATATAAGTAGTTGCCTTTCTATTAGGACTTCTTAAAAAGTGCCTGTCTCACTAGTAAAACCGTGTCCAAAACTTCTAATCTTTATGGGTTGTAGTCGCTTTAGGGTTCACCTCTATGTGTAAAATACTACTAACCAACTAAGTCACTTTGGGGCCACAGACCTGCAGCGGCGGCTATTAAGACTCTATTAATAAGATTCGCTTCCACGTCCTAGCATGGATAGAAAGACGCTAGTCGCGAATAATGTTACGTGGGATAATATGGCGCTTTAGCAGCTAATCTAAGACAAGGTAAGTCTTATCTCAAACCCCTATTCCCTATATACCCCTCCCCTTTAAAGAGCACCAATAATTGGTACGCTAGTTCCTGTCCACTAACCCTATAATGCTTGGAGACTGGGAGGTTGGGACGGGTCAGTTTTCCTCCCCCTAAAAGGGCCTACCGCAGGGGCGGAAGCTCTACGGCGTAGTGGTTAGGGTACATAGCAAGAACAGCGCGGTATAGGTAGGCGGTGAGATATACAGCAACGTTAAAACGGAAAACATGGAGATAGGGCAGTATCTTAAGGACGAGCATTTCCTCCTCGTTATGGATGCTGGCAACTAGTATATAACACTAGGCAGGCCGACGTATTATCTTATATTAATATAATAAAATACACTACTAGCTTTATTCCGCTGGCTAAATATAGGTGGCCTCCCTCTACATGCCGTGCTCTATAACTACCTTTGTAATACCTAGGCTAAACTTTATCCTTATACCCCATTCCGCCGGTCCAAACTTAATAGAGGGTAGAGAGCACTTATTAAATAGGCAGTTAATCTACACTAGTGCGTCCGTGTATTTGTCCTTTAAAAAATCCAGTAGGTTATATAGGGGCATTATTAGAGACACCCCTCCCTACAGCATTACCCTATAGGGTAGATCGTTATGGCGTTCTGTCTTTTAGTCTAGGCTCTCTAGCTGGTCTGGCAGTGTAGGGAGCTAAGTGGCGTAGTGCTTAATTGCCCGAGCCAGGCCCTCTGGCTTGGCCATAGTGCGCCACTAATTAGAGACAGCATTGGCATAGATATTAATAGTTATAGCGTGTACCTATTTGCCGTGTAGGTTCTAGTGTAGTTTACTAAGCATATTTAGGGTAGTGCCGATAGCGCACAGGAAGAAGACTTTAAGGGAAATGGATAAGAGCTTAATGAGGATCGTCCTAGCTTTTTTATGGTGATTGTTGCTAATAATTGTATCTGGGTCCTCCCTAATGATGGCTACTGCCTTTAATAGCCTGTTTTCCTTAAGATCTTCTAGGGGGGAGAATCCGCTTAAAACCCTCTAAATCCCGTTATTAAGCACGATGATAAGGCTAGTATGGTCTATAAGCGTAGGGGTGGGAGCCATGGAGCTATCTATAGAAAGGCTTAAATAGCAGGGAGAAGAAAAGTAAGTGAAGTAAAGTGAAGTAAGGTAGATAAAGTGAGGTAAAGTAGGTAGGTACGTGAAGTAAAGTAAAGTGGAGCGGAGTAGAGTAATGATGCAACGCTATATAGCTGTGTATTGGTCCATGCCCCCTATTAGGAGGGCTGGTATAGCCAAACCAGCTATAAGTTTTAAAGGAACCACCCTGTCTAAAAGAGATTAGAATTCTAAGTTTTTTATTATATAATTGCTTGCGAATTGGACTCCGATTTTTGTGCATACTATGGCAGATTTTCGCACTTTGGGCTGATGACTGATGTGGGGTCCTGGAAGAGATCGTATAGAAGTATAGTATGAAGTTTTATAAGGCTTGCTAAGAACTGCGAGGACCGTGCAGCGCTAACTATTTATAATAGGGCGGGCAGTGTAAGTACCAGAAACGCCGACAAGCTATTGCCTTTAGTTGTAATAAAGGGCAAGTTTATTTAAGACTTAGGGGCTAGAACCTAGAGCCTAGTCCCATTACGGTGAATTACTAATAGATGTTTAATTGGCCCTTTTCCTAAGCTAGTCTAGTTTTCACTTAGCCCTCCTACGTGGCTGCTTATATTAGCAGCTAAGGGTGTACAGATACACCCTCTCCAGAGACAATTCCAATTCGCACTTAATAGGAGGCCTTAATATCCGCTTAGTAGATATATTTACTAGTATTAACGCGGGCGTCTAAGGGTCGATTGGCGTTGTATTTATACTAGGAGCAGGCGGTTCAATTGCAGACTCTTATAAGGTTCTCTATGGTGGTTGTTTTTAGTGGTCTCTAAGAGGGTCCTATTTAGAATATTTTTAACCTTGTGATAAAATTAGGTACTCTATTTTTAGTCTCTTAGAAGCCTTAGGCTCCTAGGATTAATTCTTTAAGGAGCCTCTAAGTCTGAGTAGCTAAGTCCTAGTAATGGTCTCCTAGTAGTCTTAAACCTAGGATTAAGCTTTTAGGAACCTAAGGCTCCTAGGAGAATTAGTCTTCTAGGAGCCTTGGGTTCCTAGGGAACATATTCTTAGGAGTTCCACAGCACCTTATAATGGAATAATTGTTTCTTCTAGGATCGCATCCCTTCTAGAATCGGCCCTTTTGGACTAAAAGCCCTCCTAAGATTAAATCTCTTGGACATTAAGCCCTTCTAGAAGCTCTACCTAGATAATTAGGAGCCGAGTGCTAGTAATAGCAGCCTGCAAAAATTATGTGGCTAAAGAAATATGCTGCCTATAGAAAGTGTGCGGCCGCAGCGCCTGGGAGCAACTTATAGCCTAGAAGTATTACCCTAAGAGTAATTTATTTCTAGTGGCCTTTCCTATTATAGCCCTGTTATTTTTAGCAAAATATCTAACAGCATTTAAGCTCTTGGCCGGGGTATTTGGAGGGGAAATATCCTCTTGGGATGCTTACTAACTAAACCTATAGTGGAATAGCCTGCTTAGCGCTATGCCCTATTATTTGCAGCGGATAAGATAGTATTCCAGTATACGTTTAGATTTAAGGTTGCTTATGTATATCTATATACCCCCTAATAATATAAGTATTCTGTGTGTTTATGTTATACTAAAGCTACATAACGTAAATTTATTGGAATGTATATATAGTTAAGCAATGTACCGCCATTAACTATTAACAAGAATAAATGTAAAAAAAGAGAAAGGGTAGCTAAATTCTAAACGTATATCTGCCTATATGCTAAAAGGGCGTGCGTTCTATAGAGCTAAGTATAGGACTGTAAATTATTAAACTAACCTCCTCCCATAAAATCATGATGAAATTTTATATTCGCAATACTATGATAACTGGCAAATACTATATACAGGATATTTTTAATCCACAATTCTGCAATTAGGTCGAGTGGAGTTTAATTATTTAAATGGGGTTGACTGGTAAATAGGGCTGTTAATAGGGCTTGGTTAATTGGGTTAACTAGTTATTGGGTTTAACTAGTAAATAGGCGGACTAGTTATTAGGTTTAACTAGTCAATGGGTTTGACTAGTAAATAGGCTAACTAGTCATTGGGGTTACTGGTAAATAGGCTAACTAGTTAATGGGTTTGACTAGTAAATGGGCTGACTAGTTATTAGGGTTAAATGGTAAATAGGCTGACTAGTTATTAGGTTTGACTGGTAAATGGGCTAACTAGTTAGTAGGTTTAACTGGTAAATAGGCTAACTATACAGTAGGCCGTAAAATTCCGATTAACTTCCTTAGTAAACTTATTATCCTTATTTATCTTACCCTTTTTAATTTCTGTAAGTTTTTGTATTGGCTTATAATTCTAAGATTTATATTTTGTTTTACTCTTATGTAGGTTAGGCCTATTCCAGTAGACGCAAATCCAGAACAGTTATACACTTAGCGGTTAATGTTAGCTATATAGTAACAGTAGTCTATATAAACACTTTACTAAGTATATTCTTACCTAAGAGCTATCCCTTAACCCGTTAGTTTTAGTATTATGTTATTAATAAGGATCTAGCTAATAAGAGGCTCTTATTTGCAGTGTTTACGCGTATATGTATATCTAATACTGGTGTTTATATATAAGCCAGCTTGGCGTTGCGCCTTAATAGGTTAAGGGATATTTCCTAGGTGCTGCTAGTCTTTTTACCGGTATAGCAGCAACCTCTGTTAACGTCTGCGACAACTTAAATATTAAAGGTAGGACGGTTTCTAGAAAGGGTTTGTGAAGTGCCATTAGGGTCCTATGTTTTGTCCAAGTTTTGGGCTTATAGGTACCTGGGTATACATCTAGGATTCCAAGAGGTAGTTATATCTGTAGGTGTTATGATGGGGAAAATAGGCTCGGCTTATTGCGGAAACAGCGAGATAGATCGTGTATTGAAAGAACTAGGGAGGATAATCCTTCTTGTAGCTAGCGATGCGGCCGGAGCGGGTCGGCCGCCCTCCTTGCGGGGGCGAGTTTAAAGTATTTTATGCTTTAATCGTCTCCTATAAATACAGCTAAATATACTACCGCTGAAACCATTCTATGTAAAATGGAAGTCACCCTATAGCCAAGCATGTGGCAAAAGTACTTAGATTCACGTTAGGCACCAGTCTTAGCAATAAGCTTTACCCTAAATAGTTAAATACTATGCTTAGATAAGCCTGACCCTTATTAAGCACCATAATGCACGTAGACGCAGCCTATATGTGGACCCCATATTCTAGAAATATCGCAGACCTATATTAATAAGATAGGACCGAGATACTTCTAATATTAAGAGGGCTACCTTATATGTAGAGACCCTAGAAAGTTTACCTCTGGCTCTTGTAGACCAAAGACCTAAAGGCGCACCTAGACATAGATTACCTTGATTTATTATTAGAGTGTTTATTCCTATATAAACTAGACCTAGCCTTCTATGAAACTAAAACACGGACAGCTATTAACCTAGCATTAGGAGTTTTAGAGGGTCTATGCATTATTCTATATTATGGAACAAATCTTTTACAGAGCGTCTGAGATAAAGCGCAGGAAGATAGGCTACTCTCTATTTAAAGGGGAAAAAGTAAAGGCGATGTGTATGTAAAGATTTGTCTAAAGTTGCCGTTTTATTAGATGCCCTATACTATCCCACTGTCCTAAGTAACCTAACGTAAGCAGTAACGCTAGATGTAAGCAGCTATAATAACTGTCAATTGGAGGACTAAAAGATAAAAAGAAGAATTGACTGTTTTATTGTAAGAGGCTTTAGAGCCTCACTATATACATTAGGTAGGTGGTAAGGACTGTTAGTAATGCTAATAGCGATTTATAACTATTACTTAATTACTACTAGGTTAATATTGCCACTTAGTTGGTAATAGGTAATAGAAAGGTAATAGAAACTAGGTGATAGGTAATGGAAATAGTGTAAGTAAATACGATTTTGATTGACAATAACCTATACCACCTACGCACCTGTAGCAGTCCCCCTCTTACCTTTAATACTAGAATATTTTAAGGCACTATACCTATTAGCCTACCCCGGAAATAAATATCTGGAAAAGAATTCTTACTTAGCGCTTTAACTAGTTTACTGGTGTACTATACTAAGGACAGTCTTTTCTAGGGATTACCCAAACTTCTTTGCCTTTCTTAAGATAAGCTGGGCATCGTCTTCTAGGAACCTAAATAAAAAGTCAAGAATACCTAAGTTTTTTCGCTTGACACGTTTTATTACCAGCATAGCTATAGTGGGAACTCGCTAGTTGGCTAATTGGTATAGGGGTCTCTGTGGAGACTTAATTGAAGATGTTGGAAGGTATAGCGGTATATTTTAGGCAGATGCGAATGCTTTAAGCTAGAGGTAAGGAATTAAATAACTAGGATTAACGGAGTTGGAAAGAGGACTTATGGGAGGATAAATAAAGGTAGAAGATGTATTGGATATTTATACTTGCCTATAGCTTTCTTTGATCCGACTTAGATAAAATTGCGTTACCTAGCCTAGTTTTACTAAGCCATGTTAGCCTGATCCAATACCGAGGCTTACATTAATGTAATGTAGCTCCCTTGCTCTTTACTAAGTTGTGGCTTCATGCGCTCCATCCTGTGGACAGCTGCATTTTCCTTTATCCTCTTATTCTCTATCCGTAATAAACTGCCAAAATTGCCTTCCAAGGCATTGGGCAGCCGAATTTTGACTAGTATATACTATTTCCTTTCTAACGAAATATGTAGGGCGTACTTCGCATTCTACTAATCCTCATTACGCATAGTGTATGGCTTTTTGGCGGGGCTATAAAGCTGCGGTTGATAGTTATGTAGCAGGATATAGGCGATGGTGATTTTAGACTATTAGGTGTTGAAGATGAGGTAAGAGGTAGAGGTGCTTATGACCTGCTAATCTTGTTATTAGCTGCCGTATCTATTATGCTGATAAAGGGCGAGTGGAGCCTGGGAAAGTTTGACGGAACATAGGATGTCTTATAATAAGATAGGGTAGTTGCAACAAAGACAGCAATACAGAGCTACCTATAGAATAAGCCTATTGGAACGTTTAGGTTAGGACATTTAGAGAGGCGCTGCGACGTATATGGCTTTATTGGCTGCATTGGCGTCAGCCAGTTTTGTATCGCTAGCGGTTAATTGGGTTAATACGGTTAATGGGGTTAACGGGGTTAATGGGGTTAATGGGGTTAACAGTTAACAGCCCTGCCTTGGCAAATAGCACTCCGCCCAGCGACACCAACCTCTTATTTAACGCTATTACGCATAATGAGTTTTATCGCTAGGTCCAAAGCTAGTAATATATAGGCTATTGCCAGACATACTAAGACTCAATGGAAGCGGTTCCTAGTAAGTAGGGATTTATGTATAGCTTTAACTCTTAGTAATAGAGATTGGTAGATACTTATATGGGATAAAGCTAAATGACTTTGCTTATTATATCTAATATATCCTGCTTAGTTTAAGGTTCCTGCAGATAAATAGAAGGCGCTTCTAGAGCGCCTAAACAAGTTACTAGCGGCTAAGAATATACCCTAAGTAGCCACTGAAGTCCTTAATTAGCGCATGGCATAAGCCGTTAAAAAAGCCCATTGTTAGTTTTATTGCATTATAGTTAGGACACTTATACTTATTTAAGTTTCAGCTTTACTAAATATAGCGTCCGTAGAGGAAACAAGTGAATTAACTAATTGACCCTAGGCATTGACTAAGCGGCCATTTGACCCTATATAAGATATATAATAAGTAGCCTATATGTTAGGCACCCTACAAGGCGTAAAAGTGGGATTAAGGGAGGGAATGTAGCTAGGAAAACCTATTTTAGTGTTTAAGTAGTTTAAAATATTGTTTATCTTTTAACGCTAGCAGTGCCTCCGCTTCCCTGTCCTACCTCCCTAGTAAGGCCTATAGTTTGCCTCCTATATACCATAGCGCCTATAGAGCTAAAATTAATAACTATTATTATAATTAACCGAAGTAATGCAGATATTATGCTGAGTTAAAGCCTGGGTGCCTGCGAACGCCACCGTAGGGATATACAGTAGGTATTATTGGTATTTTAAATAACTGTAGGAAACTCTGCTAGGCAAAGCCTTGCATTTTAATTAAGTAATTAAATAAATCGGCCTTAGGAAAGGCCTTCTGGGCAGCATCTAGCCTCTTTGCAATTATTGTGATGCTTTTATTTTAGAATTGATAACCTCCTTTACCGTATATCTAAACTTTAAGCTTGGCCTTTTATATACATTTAAAGTCCTAATTAGCATATCCTATTGATTTTTAATTATGGGATGCGTATCCTCCAAGCCACTATAACCCTGGATGGATTGGGCTGCGAAAAAAGATAAGCTTCTATTATATTATAGATCCAGTTCTATAAGCGAAGCTATTGAAGCTTAGGTAGCGAAACTGAATAATACTTTAGAATATTAGTATATACTCCATCCGATTCTTTTATCCAAAATAGTAGAGGACCAATCTGCCGCTGTGTAACACTCTACCTAGATATTCACACTCGCTCTAGTCCAGAAGGAGTGCTCTATAGACGTGTATTTCCCCTTATACTCTAATCCGGATAAAGCAACTATACGCCAGACTGAAGAACGTAAACGGCTAAAAGGGTTAGCTTTACTTAATAGCTAGGAAGAAGTTAAGAGAGCCTAGCAGGAAATTAAGGTGGAAGTTAGTAGCGAGGATAATACTATGGTGGAGGAAATTAACAAGAAGATTAAGGAATTGGATGGTAAAAGGGGAGCTAGTAAGCATTAAAAGTTGCATACTGTTTGCTGGTTAGTTAAAAGTATACTTTGATGTACGCAAAAAGGATAGTCTAGAAGGCAGTATCTAGAGAAACATTAGTAGCTTTTAAATATAATAAAGTAGAAAACGAATGCTCCGCTAACTGATTTTGTTATATATATGTTTAACAATCTTTCTGCTAAAGCCGAAATGATATTTACTACAATAGACTGTCCAATAGGTATAATTTATATTGTAATTGCTTTTTTGACAATAACGGGTATTGGAGAAAGGAAGCTGAAATCAGAAGTTAGCCGTATTAGCAAATATATTGGAGAATATAAAGCCGGTAAAGAACTCCGTGGGCGGCGATAGGATCTCTTTAGTGTAATATGCATCGAAGTTGGGGATTCGAGTATATAGTTACAAAAAGTAGATAACGCGAACTCTGGAAGTAAGGATTTCGTTAATTCTATTATTGTCCCTCTTAATATTCCAGAGAGAGTAATATTAGAGGATTTCCTTGATAAGGCGCTTATGGGTTTAGTAGACGCCAGTCTTAACCAAAAGAAGATAAAGATATTTAGCTAAGTTAACAAAAATGCTATAAAGATTCCCGAAATCTATCTAGTTCCCAAAGCCAATATAACAGCTGCTAAGAATGGTGGAGGGAGCTTAAAGAAAGAGTTATAGCCTAGATATTTGCACTATTCTTTTATTTCGCGGGAAATTTTATTAGTTATATAGGTTGAAACTAGGGCAATATTTCCGCTTAATGGCGATGGTAAAGATGTCCTAAGCTTTTGATAAAAAATTAAAGTATATTCTTGTAATTCTTAATCTAGTTAGTGACTGGGACTGCTATATATCTTAAACTGGTAAAATCAAGAAGAAACCTTGCTAAGAGGTAGAAGACATAGCAGTATAGGTTTATAAGGTTGTAAGGCTTGAAATGCCTTCTAGAGCTTAAGAACGGAGTTCCTAACAAGTGGAGTAGTAAGAGAGTGTTCTGCCTATAAGAAACAAACAGCTTGACTCTCTTTAATTATAACTGCTTGCTGAGTATATACTTGGACTAGCTCTATATCCTTAGGTTTAGCGCTTCTATCTCTCTAGTTAAAGCCTAAATAGACGCATTTATGTAGTGGCTTAAGGGATGCATATTGTTGCTCTATACTCCTAGCTATATTGCTATTACTTTAAGAAGTAATACAGCTCTGTATATACCCAATAATAGCGGCTTCTTAAATAGTATCCTTAGAACCCAATTCTGGGACCCTCTATTTTTAGCTAACTATAGTTAGGGGATCCTGGTTACGTCTAGAGAACAGCCACGTCTAGAGAATTATCGGATGCCCAATTAGCCTAAAATAACCGGTCCTCTTGGCAGCGCCAAATAGGAGAACTATATCTGGAGAATAGCTACGTCTAGAGAACAGCCACGTCTAGAGAATAGCTATATGGAGGGCAGCCATATCTAGAGAACAGCCACTAGAGAACAGCTAACAGCCATGTCTAGAGAACAGCTATGTATAGAGAACAGCCATGTCTGGGGAACAGCTATATATAGAGAATAGCCACGTCTGGGGAATAGCTATGTATAATAGCCACATCTGGAATAGCTATGTCTGGAAAACAACTAGTCTAACAAACGGTTATATCCGGAGAATAATAGTCTGTAGAAAGTCACAACTAGTTTAAATATTACCTATTTTACCTTCTTTCTACTATGCCTAATATATCTCATTACCATGGATTTAAACGCGGTACTTTTATTAACGCAGCCTTAAGAAGAAGTTTGTGAAGCGCCTCTAAAGGCAAGTATAATATAAAATCTATAATCTAATATAATTAAGATAGTAGAGGTTTCGTATAAAACATAATTAGCAATTTAAAACGCCTATAGATAAAACCTTTACGGTATCTAGAGCTGCTTTAGCACTCTCTTTTATAGTTAAGCTCTGTCAAGAAGTAAGTATAAGAATACTTTGCATGTAAGATATAAGGGCGTTACTTATAGGATATAATCTATAGTTTAGCGCTAGACTTCTAGAGGAAGGACTTCTACGGCTACTAGGACTTAGTGTCTTCTGTTCTAAATAGAAATTGGCCGGAAAATCTAGCTCTGGGTAACTATTACGTAGATTTAATAGCTTACCTCAGCAAGTTTAGACCGTATAACTGGGGTATAGGAACTGTGAAGCTTATTAACCCGAGTTTATAAGTGGTCTATTACTTTTAGGTCCTAAATTTTCAAACTCTAATTATAATTAACTACTCTATTATCTTTAACCTAAAAGCCTCTATATTAAAAGCCTCTAAGTAAAGGCCTATTAAGTATAAACTTGGGTTAAAATTTTCGTTAGCGGACCCCCTATATATAAGGGCAGATCTAAGCAAGCTAAGGGGAGACGAAGCCCTAGGGGAATAAAGTCCTGGGAGAATGGAGCCCTAGGGGAATAATCCCCTAGGGGAGTGGAGCCCTAGGGGAGTAAAGCCTTAGGGGAATAATCCCCTAGGGGAATAAAGCCCTAGGGGAATTAAGGGAGTGGAACTGTAAGGGCTTCTATAAATAGGCAAATCACCAGGATTTATTTTTGTCCTTAGCTTCTTAGCTTTTAATTAGTTAGTATGCTTTGCTAAGCCTTACTAGCTTACGCTTTAATAAGTTGCCCTACGCCGTTTTATATAAGTTATATCTAAGGCTGCTACCTGGACTTAGAGAGAAAGAAAGAGGGGGATTAAGTAGGCTCTAAAAATCAAGTATTTAGTTTTAGGTGTAAATAAAGGGCTATTTTTAGCTTCTAAGAGGGTCCTAATTTTGGATATTTCAAGAGCCTAAAATTAGGTCCTCTATTTTTAGGGTCTACTTGATCCCCCAAACTTCCTCACTTCTATCTTTAACCTTTACTTTTCCTTTCAAGCAAATGGCGTAAAAAATCCTAATTAAGTAATAAAATTTCCGTATAGCTTTCCTATCCCACTAGCAAAGTTATTAAGAAAACGCTAAGTATCTATATAATGCATCTCTTAGCTAAGATAAGACGCTATGCCGAATCTATAGGGCTAGTGCTAATCCCTATGGAAGACCCGCCTACGGGAGCGCCTATGCCTTCAAGCGCGTAAAACTAGCGCACTAACTAGCGTATATGTAACCCAGAGGGTAAGCAGGGATATAACCATAATAATACTTCCCAGATCCACAGTTCTTAAGATTAGGTCAAGAACAGAATAGTAGTTGACATAGTACCAAAAATTTTCGGTATTAATAGTGCTAGTATTCCACCCCAGGCAAACGGCCCCTACGGCCATATTGAGAAAATATATACTAGCAGTAGCTACTAATAAATAGCCCAGACTAGTTTAATAAATGACCATATATTAACCTGTGGTGCAATAGAAAAATCAATTTACCAAGCTACTGTTTTATTTTGCCTAACTAATAAACCTTACTTTCTAGTTCTTTAAGGATAGCGGACTAAGTGTCTTTAATAAGCTCTTTATATTCCTTAAGGCATTCTCTAGTAAACGTAATATTGCCTATAGAGCTGTACTAGTGTTAGCTCTAGTCTATATAAGTACGCCTTTAACATATAGCGCAATATCTATCATCTTTATCATAATGGTAGATGTGTATATTCTCTTTAAATCTCTATTTTATAGAAGGGCCTGGGGGTAAGCGCGAATATATAGTAGGGTAATTTATAACTCTATAGAGAGAAGCTTCTAGAAACTTCTAGATCTATAGCAAAATGTCCATTAATAGAACTACCCAAAAGTGGACGAAACACCTCAATTACGCTAGCAGGGAGGGCGGCCGACCCGCACTAGCTATACTCTTGTTAAGGGTCTACTTCCTAGGGAACTATAGTTGGTGTTATCTTAAGTATGGCGTTATAGCGGTAATGCACTGCCTCCGCTGCTTGTTGTTCGGCTTGGCGCGGTTACTAAGTTAACTAAACCATGCCAAAACCCCTAAACCCCTAACAGTCCTTAAGATGACCACTATTTAACTTTGGGATGCAGCCCATCTTATGCCATAATATACGGCTATGTTTACATCGCAGCCTCCTCTAAAAGAATCTTAGTATATCACACCGCCTTTAGGCTTTGTAGGCGCGCCTTTAACGCCTCTGCTAACTAATAAGAAAGCCTTTACCTAAGCTCCCCAAGTTATCGCGCTTCTTGGAGACACAACAATCAAAATCCGTAGACATCCTTTTAGCTTACACAATAAGACAGAGCGTCGGCTTAGGCAAGACGAGTCGCTATTTGGGTTTATTAAGGACAAGATATGGTATATAGCCTCCGGCGGGGAAGAGGCACTAGCTAATAATGCCAGTCGGATAAATATAACTATAATAGCAGGAGGAATCGACTTATTATTTGCATACCTACTTAGCTGCACTAAAGTAGAGCGCTTTTGAGCTTCTGTATAAATAAAGGCTTTGTAGCGATAGGTAGAAGAGCCGGATAAAGGGCGGTATCCGGAGCGTATATATTCATTATCTCGCTGCCAAATTAGCAGTTTATGCTATACGAGCTTGCTTAGAGGCATATTTCAGGCACTATCCTCTTGGCGGAGGCATCTGTAGCGAAAATATTATCTTGGGATGCCCTACTAAGCCTATAGTAGAATGGCCCCTGCTTTATTTTATTTACAGGATACTATTACTTTCGCTACATTTTGGATATTGACTTATAGGTAGTATTACTAGATGTTAATATTTAAGATATAAAAGGATCCATGTTTACCAGTTGGTAACACCTATAAGGCTACTACTTAATATCTTAGAGCCTTACCGCAGGCACCTTAAAATGGAATAGTTTAAATATCTAAGTGCATTTTCTTGCTGCATGTAGCTATTTTTATGCATCTTTGCTACCAACATATCTGCACTAATATATATAAATCCAGCCTTATTTAAGTAGAGATAAGTATTAATAGTTTATATACCTACCAAAGTCCACTTTTCTTAGCTCTGTTTCATACTAATAGCTATAAGAAATATTACTCCGTAAAAGGCTATAAAACTATAAATTCCTATAAAAGAAGATCCAGCATTCTGCCTTAAATTTATAAGATTGTTTCTTACTATCTATAGAAAGCAGCTAACTCGTTTCTAAAGGCATACTATATATGTTTGGGAAATACTCTCGTATAGTTACGGTCACTTTCACTCTAATAAGTGCACGCGTAAGTGTAATACGGCCAGACAAAACGGTGTATAGTGTGCGGAAAATAATCTAAATAATGTCTGGAATACGAGGACATTGTAGGGTATATATAGCTGTGATTTAGAGTATAGGACGCTAGAATTAATGGAATAAGCCTTTTAAAGTCAGAAGTGCCTGACGTAATACTCTTTATTTATAGTTACAAATATAGCCAAGTTAAATAAAACCTTAGTCTCTTTCCAAATTCCTCTAGCCTTGGATAGAAAAACTCGAGAATATTATTTCTTAACTCCATCTCTTAAATTACTATGTGTCTATAATCGACGCTTTATTATGTCATTTCGGCTAATATCTTCTGCCTTTGATAGACATTTTCCCTTCTTAGGCTTTAAACAGTTCTTCCTTAACTTAATATTGTCAGCTGAATGTCCATTAGAGAAGCCTTTAATTAAGAGTATTTACAGCGGCTTTAAATTCTTACCAGACATCCTGGGAGGTACTAGCATTCACCATTTATATATAAATAGGGTGATCTCTAGGTCTATATCCGCGCCAGTCTTTAATATATCTGAAAGGAACCTCTAGCTTTAGTTAGTATTTATAGATTGCTTTTAGTTGGTCGTTAATACGCCCTAAGAGTTTCATGTCTTTAAGAGTGTGTGCCGTAAGTATGCCACTTCAAAGGCGCAATTATAGAAGTTAGAGATATATGTCCTTACCAGGCTCAAAGCAATTAAGTAGTATTGTAATATTTGCAAGACTATACGATGTAGCAAAATGGCGAGGCTTGTTCCCTTTCTTATTAAGTGTAGCGGTTAGACTGGAAATAAGGCTATTAAGCACTGTGTTAAGATCGGGGCCGATATAAACAAGAGTAACTGGAGTAAGCGTAAAGACAAGATAAGAATGCCCATTGAGAAGACATTCTAGATTTATTTGGACTTGAGATGCCATAAAAGCAATTAGGCGGAGTAGAGAGTTATTAGTAGAATTTCCTATCGCTTAAATAATCAGCATTGCTGCTTAACTCGGGGCCGAGCGCTAGAGAGGAGGCGATAATGTTAAGGAGGTTTAGGGGATTGAGTAGACCTTGAAAATCGAGTACCCAATTTTAGGCGTTAAATAAAAGACCTTTTTTGGATTAGTCGGATGCTCCCTTAGTTATTGCTTATTATAAGGAGCGAGGTGTATGTTTTATCATCCCGGCCCTATGCGCGGCGTAGCGCAGCATAGGCACCAGGCTTGGCATTGCCTCAGGCATACAAAGCCTCAATCTTTTATTCTTTTACTATAATCTGCACTGTTTATGGTTCCTCTAAAGTACTAGAAAATAAAGGTAGAGATAGGTAATTAAGATTAGTTCTCCTAGGATTAAGAGCCTAGGTTACACAACCTCTCTAACTCCTTTAATAGCGGCGGCGGGTTCTCACTTTTGGAAAGACGGGAGTGTGCGGAATCATTACTAGTGTTAGTGGCGTTAAAATTATAGCAGAGTCCGGCCGGTGTAAGATCTAGCCGTTAGAGCCTTTAGAGACATCTTACAGCCTTCCCAATAGCATTAGAAAGCTTTTAGCGGGCCCTAATATAAAGAACGCATAAGCGCCGCAAATGTTGAGAAATTTAGAGAAAGACTATCTCGAGAAATGTTTAAGTATAGTGTATATACGCGGATGACAAGATTAGGTCAAGAACAGAATAGTAGTCAACATAGTACTAAAATTTTTTAGTATTAACAGTGCTAGTATTCCACCCCAGGCAAACGGCCCCTATAGCCATATTGAGAAAATATATACCAGCAGCAGCCACTAATAGATAGCCTAGACTAGTTTAATAAATAACTATACGTTAACCTGTGGTATAATAGAAAAATTAATTTACTAAGCTACTGTTTTATTTTACTTAACTAATAAACCTTGCCTTCTAGTTCTTTAAGGATGGCGGACTGAGTGTCTTTAATAAGCTCTTTATATTCCTTAAGGCATTCTCTAGTAAATGTGATATTGCCTAAAAACCTATACTAGTGTTAGCTCTAGTCCATATAAGTACGCCTTTAATATATAACGCAACATCTATCATCTTTATTATAATGGTAGATGTGTATATTTTCAAAGTATATATAAAGCCAAAGATATCCTAGCCCATATACTCGAATGTGGCCTAGTTATAAGCACCTAATTAAGCCGCCTAACTGATCTGTTTATTAAGCTCTTTATAACACTTGCTATAACTTTACAGAGGGAGCTCTAGTGCTATAAATTCGGCATTTATTATGGTTAATATCTGGGTAAGCTTTTCCAATGCTATGTTGAGGGCTTTAAGCGGTTCTATAAGTTTAGGTATAGGGCTTTGGCTTAGAAGGCCTCTAGCTATAAGGTATAGCGATTGACTTAACTAAAAAGTAGATGTTACTAGGTCCGCTAAATTAGAAGTATTTTTTATTAAACCTATTATTTTATCGCTTGTCGTATATCAAGATAGGGTATAACTTGCTAGATTTACCACGTTAAGCTGTATATATAAAGCACGCTCTTATCTTTAGTTATCGCATTGTTTGGGCCAGACTGCCGCAAGAATAAGTTACACTAGACATAGAGATGGTAAGTATAGGAGCCGCAAGAATAGCTAGCGGGGTTAAGTAGGGTTATGGTATAGATCTATACCTATTAAGAGCGAATAGGAATGTATATATATAGCGTAAACAACATTCTATAGGCTAGATAATTGAAAGATAGAGCCATCCTAAGAATGCTATAGCTGCAGTATAAATAGACCTTCTATGTACTACTAAGTTGCGATAATAATCAAGCAGCTCTAGGAAGCGATGCCGAAACACAAAGTAGTAGAAGAGTTCATAAAGACGTAGGTTATATAATTGTGTTTTTCGGGTATGGCTGCAGCGAAAACTTAGTAGATATAAAGTAAAAAATGTGTTGTAACCACCTACGTGCCACACGAATAATTAAGAGCCCCTTTTATAGCCTATCCTAAGTTGGCCTAATCGGAAAGCCTGCCGGGCGCTACTTTATTATGGCTTAAGGCCAGTATATGCTAAGGGTCTTACTGCTCTTCGTTATAAAAGGTTTTAAAGGTTATAAATTATGCCAACTTAAACCCTAAATTGGTACTCTTTACCAATATAATACCTTAATAACAGTAAGGCGCAAGCCTAGGTATGTAATTACTATTACCTAAGTGATCTAGTTAGCTGTTCCCTTGATTTTGGTTATAAAGTGCCTTTTATTATTCTTTAAAAGATTAGAGGACGTTAGTATTGCAAGTAACACTATTCTTCTAACTTAGACGAATCGCTAGATAAACTAGCGTGGTCTAAACAGGTATATTTAAATAAGAGGATCCTCGTGTAAAACTATTATATAGTAGAGTATTATATAACTAAGCGCCCCTTACAGCTGGGCGTTCCCCTTTGTTAATAGTTCTCTTAATCCACTCGCGGGTTTCTTAAGACTGCACAGTATATCGAAACCATTGTCCCGCGTTGTTTAAGTAGTCCGTCTTGGCTTAATCGGCTGTAATCTAGATTGACGCTTTAAGACGCTTCGAGAACAACGAGGAAAGGAAGGTCGTAAGCTATAATGCTACGTTTTGATAGTTGAAGGTATAACAAATACTGTCATACTAAGTTTGGACTTTCTCTGTAACCTTAGGGCTAGCATTACAAATGGGATTGTGGTAGTCTTAATAAGGGTCGTCTAGGTTAGTGACAAAACGCCCAAAACCAACGGCCGACAGCGGGAGAAAAAACCGCGAAAGTAGGATGCTTTAAGGCATTATACAATAAATTCACTGTTGCTAAAGTGAGAGACGTCTATAAGGAGATTGTTTACACAATTGGTGCATTTATAAATCTCCTAAGTTGGGGAGACACGGCTACTTTAACATATTTTTACCTTTTTTAGGTATAAATCTAGGCATTTTAATTAGCGTAATTAATATACGCTTTTAACCGAATGCGCCAGGGTGGTGTATATACATATATACGTTTTCGTGGCGTACACTTTAAAAGTCTCCTAAAAAGGACACGTTGCCGATAAGTAAGGCCGGTTTAGGTGCCCGTAATAGGGCACCTGGCATTTAATCAAATTTGGTTTAGTGGACAATGAACCCTAGTCTAAAGCGAGTAGCTGTAAAAAGCCAGCACTTAGTGTACCTACGATATTGATAAGTACCTATAAGTAGGAGTACCTATAATTACAGGGAACGCCTATAATGGAAGGGAGTATCTACAATGGGGAGTACTCCTAATAGTAAGGAGTACCTACGATAATAAGGAGCATCTATGACAATAAGGAGTACCCGCGATAAAGGGGAGTGCCTATAAGTAGTAGTGCCCACAGTAATGGGGAGCACCCATATTAGGGAGTACCTACAATAGTAGTTACCTATAATAGTAGGGAGTAACGGGGAGTGCCTACAGCGATATGCCTTTGGCCGGTTTTCAGTGGCCGTCTTTAGATAGTTGGCGTTTAGCTTGCGTGTTTCGCTTATAGATTTCGCGAGAAAGCATGCTATTTAATTAGTATTTACGTCGCTTTATTTTTATAAATTAGAAAATAGATACTTTAATTATAATGCAACTCTTAGCTAAGTTATAGTAATTACTAGAGATCTCTGCAAGAGTCTTTACTATAGTTGATTTTGGGCCATCCTAAGAAGAAACATCCCTTAGGATGCCCCACCTAAACCTATATTATACTAGTCCAGTCTTGGCAAACAATTACCTAGCTCGCACGATAGTTCTCTACCTTTGTATACTTGGCAGCGTAAGTCAGGCCGGCCTGTAAGTCGTTTGGTCCTCTATAAAGAAAAGACTTATTGCTTTCTAATCTGGATATCTTAGAATTAGCCTTTATTGGCCTACCCTCTTTAACCTAGTTAAAATGTGCTGGCGTTTTCTTAACTAGTGCAGGATAGAACTTTTCCTTTAAAGCAGTTAGTAGTCCGTATAGCAATAGAGAGAAGAGGACCTACCAGATCTTATAGGTTTAGAGGCCATAAAGGTTAATCTGTAGACGTATAGGTATAAAATCGACCGTTACGCCGTATTAGGATATAGCAATCTGCGTCATAATCTCGCTTTAATCTATTAGCCTTTTGTAAAAAGGTCTCCTTTTGCTTTTAAAAATTCTCATTTATAGCTCGCTTTGACCTTAATAGTGACCTTTGCTTTAAACACATTACCGTAGTACTAGATAATTAATGGCCTATTAGCGTTTTGTGGGGTAACTAGGGTACAAGTTAGCTCTAAATTGCATATTAATAAGGTGGGAATGTTGAGAATAAATATAGAATCTACCCCTTAATATTGGCCTAAGTATTAACTAAAAACAAGATCTCGTTCTAAGAACTGGATCCGATTCTAAAAACTATATTCTAATTCTAAAGGCTGTGTCCTAATTCTGGGTCCTAGACATACTAAACGTGACTAAAAAGATATAGTATTAAGCCAATCGGATTATTTTTAGTTCTGGCTTAATTGTAATCCTAAAAACTGGATCCGATTCTAGAGACCAGATCCTAATTCCGGTTTTGGGACATAGGCCAATTAACTACTATAAAAAGGGCGTAATTTTAAAAACCAGATCTGGTTCTAGGAATAGGATCCAGTTTTCAGGAAACAGGTCAATTAACTACTATAAAAAGAGGTTGCCTATATCTGTATTTAGTATATTAGGTTTAGCTCGTTTTAGAATTAGCTATATAATTGATTGTGGGCGCGTGTATAACTAACCTAACAATCAACCCGCTTTTGTAGCTGCACCTTGCCTAGCGCCTTTAGTATTACTGTATTGGAGCCTCACTCCATTTGAGCCTTATATGTCGCGGAATAAACTAAAGCTAATTAGTTATAGACTAAAAAATGCTGCCTATAGCTTTCCAATAATACTGGAATCCTATATACGCACTGCGTTTTAGCCTACACGACTAGAGACTGCAAATGGTGTCCCCACACTTTGGGTTATTGTGGCTTAGCATTTAACTAAGCCCTGCAAAGCCTTAGTCTGAGCCACGTTAGATTGGCTTAACTTTTCCGCGCCTAATTTTTAATCCTTATGTTCTGCTCGCACCTTGCTTCCTTCCTTATACTTTTCTTCCTCATTATATTCTTATTTTAAGACGCGCCCGACGTGTCCTTAACCTCCCTACACTTATTTACTTCTCTACCATTATACCATCCGTTATATCCTAGCCTCTTTAATATCCCCTCCTTGCCTGCCTACCCGCTTGCTATGTTAGTCCTCCCGACATAGCTCTTGGCGCGTTTGCCCGCAATAGCAAATCTCTTTAGATTAGAGATAATCAAAACAAAACCTATTAGGGAAGGGCTAGATGACTTCCGCAATTTATTTAACTTAACTTATTAGGATCTGGGCATCCCTAGCTCTTTAGACTTGTTATACCAGATAGGCGATAAAGGTATTTGTTAATTTGTCTATTACAAGTCCCCTCTAACACGCATAGGGCTTAAAAATCTCGTTATTAACTTTATCCTAGCATTATAAAACCTTCCCACTACTCGACTACTACCGTCTAGCGCTAGCCGTGGCAATCTTCTCTATAACCTTGTCTAACTTGGCTCCTTAGTTAATTCCATTAACTTTAATATTAAACGGTTTACCCCTCTCCTGAAAATAGTTCTCAATCGCGAATCCAATAAGGACGTTTGGAGTAATGCTATTGCTACTATAATAGAGTCCACGCCTCCCCTCTAACCGCTACTATTTTACGTTTAAACCCCACATCTACGTAATATAAGCAGCTTCGCCAACTCGTCCAAATACAGGAAATACGTGGATGATGTTTTAAAGGAGGAGCTAGGCCCTCTTTATATAGGGATTCCTGGCTTATATAAAGCATTCTTTAGGGGAGTGGAAGGTCTTAAAGAGGCAAGCGCCGCCATTTTCAAGAAATGCAAGGAAGGGAACAATCCACTATACGCCAATAAGGGCGGCTGGCGTGACTGGCCTAAAAGCGTAGAGTAAGATGATGTCCTAAAGTGGTTTAATAACCTAATTAAATTATTTTTAGGCCTTGCTAAGGAGTATAGGTCCGCCCTAAAGACATAACAAAAGCTTGTCGCATATATTAAGTAGCCCTTGTAAGGGTCTACAGCAAAGCAAAAGCTAGATATTGGTTTTATAGATAATCTAATGGCTAGCGAAAGCTCTTAATGCTGTTAGTTGTATATACTTGTGCTAGGAGAGCTAAAGAGTAATCTAAACACCAATATACCCTCGCAGGCATGGTTTGATTTAGGGAAATATATAAGAGAAGTCTTTGCCGCTTAGGACACTTGTTGCTTTATCCTAGGCTTTACCCTCTATAGATCTATTATATGGCTATAGGAGTATAACCGGGTAGAAGGCATCGCATCTTCACCATTTAATATTAATAAAGATGGACTACAATTTACCTTAGCAATGTTAGGATTTCTCTGGATAAATAAGGAGTAGCTTAGGTTCGATCCTACCATTCTAATATTAGACGGCAAACGGTACATCAAAATTATATGTAACGGCCAGACTGAGCGTCTTATCCTTAACAATGTTATCAAGCGGGCACGCTGCGTTGTAGGTTAGGCAACAACTTGCTAGAAAGGACACTATAAAGGGGACACCTTTAAGAAACCCCTTGTTATTAAAGACTTATAGCAGTACCCAGAGCGCAAGGAAAAAGGCAAACTGCTATATAAGATATTAGAGAAGGGAGTGGTCAATGTAGCTAGGTACTATTACTATAAGACTATTTATATAGGTGGATAAGATAATAACATTTTTAATATCTGTAAGGGGCTAGATATTACTAAAGCAATAAACTATAAGCTAGAGGGCTTAATAATGCCTCTAAGACTAGCTGGAGTGTAAGGCAGTATAAAAAAAGGTCAAAGTTCTAGCAGAAAGAGGTCTTCTAGTTACAGCGCCCTATTACCGCCTGGTAAGCGCCTATGTTCGACCTCTCTAACTAAGCGCCCTATTAAGCAGAATCGCGTGCATTAACGCGTTATTACTAGTAACTATAGAAAGCCTCTTTACAAGGCAAGCTCTTAGGCTACAATGCTTACTGCACTAGAGGGTGGCATTAAAGGATATAAGTCTTTATACACGCAGGCCGGCATTATTTAATGTAACATTTTAATAGGCAACCTTATAATGAACAAGGAAGACAACAATCCTTCTTAGTTGGCATTTTTAATTGACTTTAATTTCGCGATTAAAGAGAAGCGAGAAGGACTTTTGGGAGCATAGGGCAAGACCAGCACGAGAGCGTTTATAGCTATAGGAGTGCTTCTAGGCGAGAAACACTTCTTTAGGCATAATCTAGAGTCGTTCTTCTAGGTGCTTTTCTAGATATACGTACACTATAATGGGCTGGGTAAAGATATTGGTCTAACTAAGTTTAAGCGTTGGAACTATGAGAATACTACTAAGTTGGCTAAGTTAAAATCGGGGCTAGTAAATAGGGAAGGGCATTTTCTTAACTATATAGCTAAGGCATTTATACCTTACTACCAGCCGCTAGTCCTATAGGTTAATAAGCTGCAAAAGGTGGTTTTCCCAACAGATGGGAGATAGGAGAAGGAAGATAGGGGGCTTTATTCTTAGATAAAAGAGATTCTTTAGCAAGTATAGAAGGATCCAAAGGTGCTAGCAGAGTAAATAGAATAATATTTTATTACCCTATACTCTTCTACCGCAAGAGTTAAAGGTTTACAGAGATTTAGGCGGCTAAGGCTAGGCAGCAGCCTTGGTCAAAACGCATGTAAAATAGTATAGGGCAAGTTGCCTGGGCTAAATAAACCTAGAAAAGCGGATAACCTAATCTTCTACTAAATCATTAGATCCCTACACCCTACTATCCTATATAGGCTTTATATTTCCATAAAATATACAATCTACTCCCTAGCCTATTAGAAGCCGCCTTGTGCCGCCTAAATAGAGGCCGTAGGAGAATTAATCCCTTCCTCTAACCAATCCCCTACTTAAATAAGTCCCCTACTTAAACAAATCCCCTGCGGGAGCCAATGCCTATATATTTCGCCGCCCTATAGGAACCAATCCCCTACTCCTAATAATCCCCTATGGGATGCGATCCCCTACTCTAATAAATCCCCTATGGGATCCACTCCCCTACGGGATCCACTCCCCTGCGCTAACAAATCCCCTACGTTAATGAATCCCCTGCAGGTGCCAATGCCTATGTGTTCTACCGCCCTATAGGAACCAATCCCCTGCGGCTTATATTCCCGTACGGCTTTAGCTCCCCTACGGGAGCCACTAGCCACGTTTTCCTCTCCTGTACGGGAACTAATGCCCTATGGCTTCCGTTCTCCTATTCCTAGATCCACCAGCAATTTGCCTACGCAGTTTTTAATTTTATCTATATAGTATAATAGCTAATAAATATAATAATCTACTATATTTTTAATCCTATATTAAAATTTAATTACTTAGATTTTATATCCCATTTCCTATAATATCCTATATAGAATAATTTAATAAAAAATCTTATAGAAACTGGAATTTGTGTTCTATTTTAAAAATATATTTATAAAAGATAATATTTTATATGGGATTTCTACTAAAATTCTCTTTTTATATCTAGCTTTTAAATACCTCTTTTAATATCCTCCCATACGGGAAAAGTGGCTATAAAAATAATATTTTTATTATTTTCTATCCCGTACAGAACTTTATTTAAAACTGTTTAAAATTACTAGCTTTTCTTTTCTTAATTTCTACGCCATTCTATATGGATAGTATATCTAGGAAAATAATAAAGTTCCAGTTTCTTTATCTTATTTTTAATAGAAACCCGTTTACGTGACTAACTCTGTCCAGTAATATTAGATTCTACGTTTTGGGATTAAGGCTATGTATCCATATTATATCAAAGCTATATAACACAAAGTTATTAGGATATATATGTATATATATTACTAGCCAATAAACAGTATAGTTAAGTAACGTACTGCCTTAAACTATTAATAAGTATAAATAGGAAAAAAGAAGAAAAGAAAAAGATAGCTAAATCCTAAATATATATCTGCCCACGCGCTAAAAAGGTATGCATTCTGTAGACCCCTAATACTCTAGTAAATTTAAGAGAGCTAAGCGTAGGACTATATATTGTCAAACTTACCTCCTCCTATAAAATTACGCTGAAATTCTACGTTCGCACTAATAGCGAATTCTAGATATAATAAGGACACTTGCGTCTCTTTATAGCTAGCCAATGCTTAAGCCGTAAAAATAGTATTTTTAATCTAGATTGGAAAATCAATTAGCTTGGCTTTACTGTAGATATAAAGACTCTTACCTTTTGGCCATTAAGATCCTTCCCTACTAGAATATTAAGGTCCTTTTCCATAAAATCTGTGGCTCCTTTTGTCGTACTCGCCTTATTAAGGAAACTCCTCTAAATTACCTCTTAAGCGTTCCGATCTAATAGACCGTACTAGAGCGCGAGGTATATTCTGCTTATAATAGCTTCGTTAATTATCTTTACCCAGTTGGTTATAAGAAATAAAATTCCTTTATAGTATTTAAGCTTGCGCAAGAATACACAAACAAGGGCATTATAATGGATATTATTAGTAGCACGCTGTTCTATAAACACGTCCGCCTTATTAAGGAGCAGAGTGGCTTTCCAGTAAGTTACTATCTTAAAGATATAAGAAAGCCTCTCCTTAAGTATATCTGTGGTTGTGCCTAATTCTCCAGCAGAGATCTACTTAGTTAAAAAGAGCCGTAATTATAAGGGAATGGAGATGTATAACGTAAAGTGGTCTCCTAAGGTATTCTAATATCGCCTCTGCTGTTAAGGTCTTACTAATACTAGGCGGCCCACTAATTTGCCTATCTTAGTAGATAATGGTGTAACTAATATTATAAGAGAGGGTATAGTAATATACTGCAGGAGGGTAATAAGTCCGCGCCCTTTACCCAATATAAAGTCATTTAAGATAGGGTAAGAGTCTTAAGATAAGTAGGTTTTACTAAGAGCTTAAATAATCTCCTTCTACTAAGTAAGAATCCTAAGGTTATTAAAGAAAGAAGGGTTCTATGTAATATTGCTAATATTAGCAACTACAAACTTAACTATAACGCGTTAGTAAATGCCGCTTATATATAAGTAAAGATAACGCATGCTAGAGCTTATCACCCAGACTAAAACCTAGCATAGTTAGGCTGCTAATTAGGAAATCCTAATCCTTTATTTTAGTTGGATCTAAATCTATCTTCTTAATTTAGTTTTTCCTTTTATTTAAGCTTTTTACGGAATTAATAATAGCCCACAAGTCTAGCGTTTCTGGCGACTTGTTAATTTATGGTCTAGCATAATTAGGGTTAATTTGCCGGAAATACGCCGTATTAACTATAATTTGGCTCTTAATAAAGACTTTGATCCTATTGCCGTCTTTATCCTTATAGAAAGCAGTCCCTTAGTACTAGCGGTGGTGGACGCCTCTTAAGTTATTAAACGTTTGACTATATCTAATTAGCTATGCTCTAATCTCGCTCAATTTTTGGTGGTACTCTAGAGGAAATGCCTAAAGGAAGTCTATTTGTTTTATTTTGCGGAACTTCTTAATAGTAAGCTTAAGGGCGGCTTCTCTAAATACTTTCCTATCGAAATTGAAGTAGCGACAGTCTAGATGGAAGTACTTGGCTCCGCTTTGTTTTGTTTTTTCCTTACCATAATTAAACTTAATATATCTTGGTTCGCCGGTACCAAGATAGGTAGTATAGACCTCCAAGTTCGGCTTAAAGAGAGCCCAGAGTAGATTATATATAATTTCACGGTTCTTAAGAAGGGGTTTGAGGTGTTTAGTTATAGACGCGTAGGTGGTTTTGATAAAGCTAATTAAAAGGTCTAGATATTTTAAATACACTTCATTCTTAGAGTCGATGTTTATGCTACTTTAATACAATTCCAGTTCCGGGAGAAAATTATATAAAAGGTTCTATTTGACCTATACGCGGTATAAGCCGGTAAGTTTTAATAGCGGAGATTTTCCGCACCAAAGGCTTGTCCTCTCTTAGGCAGATCCCATAGACATCTTTAAGGACCTTCCTTAGAATGTCTTGCAACCCCTTAGACTTAACATTGATATAAAACGTAGAGTCTTTGGTTTTCTTATCTGTGATTTATCTTTAGTAATCGAAGATATTTATAAAGAGTATTATGCCTATTAATTCAAATACGATTAACAAACACGTATTAATCCAGTTTATTAACCTCTCCTGTTAGGGCCACTGGCTTAGCAATCTTGTACTAATAAGCTTTCTCATCCTAACTGTAAAGAAATAGTGTTAGTAGGACTATATACGCACGCCTATAAAGACATATACTTCGTTTACCGTCTTGTACTCCAACCTGGAGGCTCGTGGTATCGCTTTAGTTTTAGGGTCTTTTAGGGCTAGTAGCTTGACAACTAGGCCTCCTAGGGCAGAGGTAGAGGTAGATAACGTATTTGTTGCTATAGCTACCTTTAGCAGCTCTAGGAATTGCAGAGTATACTAGATAGTAAGGGGCTGCTAAGCTAGTAATAGAGTAGGGCTGCCTAGAGGAGTGTTTAGGGTCTTTAATATAGTCTGCATGTTGCCTAAAGGGTAAAGCTGATTCGAAGTATAAGATTAGAGAAGTAGCTAGAGGACGTTAATAATATTAGTCTCTGGGGGGGGATCTACCCAATCTTATACCTTTTGATCTATCACCACTATAAAGCTTTGGTAACGTGATACTAATTTAAAAAAGGAGCTGAGTGGAAAGAGGAGCTAAATAGTATCATTTTTTGGGCCGGATCTGCCCTTTTCTTATACAATATAAGCTGTGCCACGGGTGTGTCTACACCCCTCTTCTGGTAATGGGCTACCCTCCCCAATTAATCTTAGCAGACTTTAGTTGAGACACGTTGATATCATCTCCGTCGTGGTAAATAAAGCCATAGTGTACGTGCTCGCCATACCTATAGAAATAGTCCCCTGGCTTACATACGGGATTTCAACTCCAGCACTAGGGCGAGCTTGAAAAATGACATCGCCTAAAGTATAAAAGTGCCCTAATTGACATGCAGAATTGGTGCTAGCAATGCTGGCCGGATTGCAGCAAGCGATCCGGCTGTATATTATTTAGGAAGGGCTCTAAAAAGAACCCCTAATTGGAGATCCGATTCTTCGGGTACTTAACGCCATCCCTCTCTAGGCAACAAAACTCAGCCACCCTCGCTTCGAAAGTTCTGCAGATCTATATAAATCAGGCAGCTGCCCAACTTTAAAATCTAAACCTGACTTTCAACGGCCCTATAGCATATAATTTAATCAGCTCCTCTCCCCCCCCGCCACTATGCCCACTGGTCCCCAATCTTTCAGCATGTCAGCAAATACAATACTTTCGCAGTTAAAGGGCCTACTTGAAAAGACTAAGCAATTACAGCCGAAATTCTGTAAGGTCTATCCAACCGATAACCAGTGGGACACTTTAAGCGACTTAAGCTTGAAACTTTCAGAGGCGGTGAAGAAGGTTCAGGATGAAATCCAAGTACTAAAGGAGTCGCGGACACAGCGAGCCTGGAAGAAAAGCAAGGAACACAGGTTAAACGCACAATTATTAAGGGGTAACCTCTTCGCTAAGGGTCGATTAAAACAATCAGCCGTCTTTAAGAGAAATATTGTCACAATATTTAAGGGTCCTAAAGATTCAAAATTCGATTCTAAGGACGTAAAGTTTAGGAAGGAATCCACCTATAAGAGATACAAGTTAATCCGAGGCTTAAGTCCTAACGGGGTGATTTTATAGGCAATTGCTTTCGCGCCTACTATTTGGGCTAGGGGATCTATAGCCTTAGATATATTTACCTGCCTCCTTAACAATATCAAGCCCAAGTTGGTCCAGATATAGCCACCCACGGTACGAGACACATTGCATATACTTAGGGAAGATGAAGAATCTTTACAAAAGTCTCCTAAATACGGCGAATTTCTTAAAGGTTGGTCTGCTAGATTAGTGAAAACAGCGTAAGGAACTAATTATGGCTAGTAATTAACGGTCCATTACAGAAGCTAGTAAAACATAGAAAACGAAGGCGCATTAAAGACGAAAGTAAGTAAGAGAAACAAGCACCAGCCAATTTATTATCACCATCCAAGGAAAACAGGGGTAAGGAGAAGCTTTGAATATATACAAGGCCCTACTAATAATTTTACTAACAGAAATAAAGTATATGTATACAAATATACTAGCTAGCAACATCTCGAAATTGCCTAAGCCATTTAGAACGGCCGTCCAGAATAGTTAGCTATGGAAATAGGAAAGAAGTCAACAAGAATTAGAAACAACAGGATGCTTAGCTACTTTGTTCCTAAAGAATAACATATAGGATGTCTCCTTTACCATCTAGTGTGGTTACTATAATGGATACCATCTAATTGATGCCTTTGGGCTATAACGTGCAATCTCCTCCTAGACTTTAAAATATACGCTAGCGCCTCTAACGTAATAAGTATACCTAGCAGGCACCTTATATTCCTAATATTCGCTTATATTTTCTTTAAACGTTTTCCGGTCCTTGGTTTCTTGGTTAATAATTAAAAGATATTCGCCTTTAAAGTATATTGTCTTGTCTTTGGTAGTTAGGGGGAAAAAATAACCCAGAATGTCCTTTTCTTCTTGCCTGGCAAGAGCTTTGTTACCTCTCTAAATAGACACACAAGTTAGCTATAAGTACGTTAAAGGGAGTAAAATGGAAGTTTAAAATATCTAACCGCTATAATCAACAAGTAGATAATATGGTGAAAGGTTTTAACAGAGACACCAAGTCGGCTAGGGGAGGAAGGCTATAATTTACGCAAGACCTGTTAGCCTGTTGGTAGCCAAGGAAGGAAGGCTTAGTTAATATTCACTTTATCCAAGAATACAACTTGTGGTTGACTGGAAAGAGGCACGCGAAAAGGGTAAATGGCTAAGCTAATATTCACCTTAATGGCAAGAATAGAATTGCTAGATAACTGCGAGAGGCAGAACACAAGAAATATAAAAAGAGGTGAATTATAGGCTTAAATAGAGAGCGGCTTTACGGGACTGCGCTGCAAACGATTACCGAAGTAGGGTTAAAGGAAATTTATAAGGGAAAATAGAGGTGTTGCTATAGCTAATAGCTTCATAGCTGCTTAGGCGTTAGTGCCTAACGGGAAGGCTTGTATAAAATAATTGCTAAGCGGCTACCTCTTAAACTAAGCTGTGGCCGGATTCGCCTTACCCTACTATCAAAGCTTTCTAGCGCAGAACATTATATATATAATTAGGCCACCAGCCAAACAGTAGAACGGGTAAGGCGTCCGCTATAACACGCATTTTAGCTATATATTGGAGTTACCAGATATATATAACCCCTCCGCCAACTAAAATATCTTATAAGGATTGAATTCTTGTGGCTCTTTCTTATTTATAAGGCAAATTAACTGCAGCTAGTTTATGCGCCTTTACGTTGTATATATAAGTTAATCAATTATTAACGCCTAACTTTATATTATTCGGACTACCGCTCGGTTTCAGCTGTCATGTAATTTGAATTGGCTAGCTAAGTCGTGAACATAGTTTTAGCCTTGCATTCTCTATCGTCCGTGGCGTTATAAGTGGTGATAAGTGGCTATTGCTTACCGCCCTTAAAAAAGTAATGCTCTTGCGGACCTTTTTATGCAGCCCTTATATAACAGGAAATGCGCCATAAATAGATTAAGCCAGAAATGGAATATATAACAAGGTATAAAATGGCTAACTTAGCTTATATAACGTCCGTCCCCAAGTATAGAGACGCACTTTAACTCAAGCAAAATGTATACCTACGTTAACAACCCCTACTTATACTCTGAATGTAAGCAGAACCACACCTTCCCTAAATAATTATACGATTACTACCGGGATGGCAGTGTGGTAACTGGCCCTTATAACAATCCCATACCAGCCAAAGGGGTGAACGGATAAATAATTACCTTTGGCAGTTCTAAGAAGCCTAGGAAATGCCCGCTCTGCGCTTATTATACAGCCCCGTCCTTCTAATTTATTATTGCCTTGCTAATCTGTGGGCAAGGAACACAAGTAAGCTAAGAACTAAAACTGTAATAGTTATCTTGAGGAGGGGAGGAGCAAAGGGATAGGTTCTACCACAGAAGTTAATGGCTGAACGGCGTTAGTATATAACAGTTAAGGGAGATTAACAAGTAGCATACCTTTAAGAATATTATCTGCACTTATAAACCTGCCTTGCCAGCACCCTATAATAATGTCGCCTATTAGTCCTAGACTTTTCGTCTTAGGAAACTTGGATTATTTAAACAAATTGGTAATTTCTATCTCTTTAAGCCCAAGCTTAAAGTATGGAGGTTTGCCTATCCAGATTTTATATAGGGTAGAGCTAAGGGCAAATAGGTCTGCCTAAGTTAATTTCAGGTCGGCTCTAGGACATTTATAGCTCACAGTTACCATAATAGATGGCTCAGAGCCATCTAATAAGGAGCCACTAAAGTTAAGGAGCTTCGCGCGTAGGCTGTCGTCCAAGGAAATGTTGCCGCATGTTAGATCTATATAAATAACATTTATTAAATGAATAAAGGCAAGCGCACTAGTGACTTATTAAGCCCATTAAAGGCGTTGCTTAGTATAAATCTTATGGGTTTAGATATATTGGCGGAGTCCATTCTTGCTTATATATTCTAGCCGGATGCCGGATTCAAAGGTATTATAAAACTTTAGCAGACCTTTGTACCCGCCGTGTTACTAGAACCACTCGTAGATCTATCTCTTAACTTTAATAGCGGGCTCTTCTTCTACTTAGTGAGGATATTTAACAATAGTATTAGAGGAGGAGTCTAGGTATACTATACTTATAAGTCTGGAGCTAAGGTAGTTCGTTATATTGAACCCAGTTAGGAATCTAATAGTGGTTATCTTTCGGTTGCGTGGTAGAGGAGTAGGGGCGGTCCCAAGTTAATATGACTCGTATAGCTTATACGAGCAGCTATTCGTTGCTAGAGGTATAATTCTTCTATAGAAGGGTTAAGAGAGGGATATTATCACTAAAACCGTGTTAGGGAATATAGTTGTGGCAGCGAAGTGGCTCAAGGAAGGTAGCGAGGCACGTTAGTCCACGACAGGGAGGCGCGATTGTGGAACAGGGTAGACAGCAGCGAGCTCAAAGACAGGACGGACGTGGTTAGGAGACGATGTGGTCTATTAAATACTATAAGCAGTTCGTCGCAGCCAATGCGGTCTACCATAAGTCGCGCCTTAAGAAGTCGCAGATCAAACGCGTTATTGGAGATACTCGGAGGCGGCGGCGGAGGTGGCTCTAGGTTTCGGCTTCGTGTCTATACGGTTAAAGAATAGGAGGCTTTACTAAGGCTCTGTTAACGCTGCCTTAAAACTTGGGGTGGCATACTAAACAGCCTACAGCATTTTTTAAGCTTAATAGCGTCGGGCCAGGTATCCTTACCATTCTAAACCGCGTAGGGCTTAGCCTTAAGGTTACAAGAAATACCAGCCACATATACCGCAAGCTATAGGCATAAGCTATAGGTTAACCTCGGCTTACTTACATATATTTAGTTACAGTATCGGCTTGGCCCGGGATCCCTAATAGGTCTAATTGGAAGTACTAACCAGGGTGGCAACCTTGCATAAATTTACGTGTAACAGTAGATAGTCTTCTAAGCCTAGGCTTTTCTTTGGTGTTTTTAGAGCGGGAGGGGAACTTCTATTAAGCAGAGCTGGTGTCTAATTAGCATTAAGGCTGTTATTTCTAATCTAAATGCTTTTAATTGTTTTAACTCCCTATACTCCGTTCTAACCAGCCACATATAAAAAGAATAGGATAAGTATATTGAGAAGATTATAGGCCAGGTCTCTAAATTTTCCATAACGTTATAAAACTTCGCCACTCTAGATAAAATTAGATAATAAAGAGAAGGAGAGATTCCGGAGACTAACTTCTTTAGGGAGATTGGAATCATTTCTCAATGTTAGCATAGTATATATAATTCTATAGACAAAATAGCAAGGAAATCTAGTAGTAAATAGGATGAAGTGCTATGGTTATAATAAACCTCACTCTATAAGAACGGTTTGGGAGATCCTAAGGATATTACAGCGGCCTTAATAAATCACTTCCCTTATAATATATGCTAGTGCGCCTATACTGCACCCAGCGTCCGATCTGGGAAGCGACTAAATATATCGTCCCACTTTATACCTATCTTATTCTTGTACGCGAGTAAGCGCTAATTATCCGACTCTAGCCACGGCTAATATATTCGGACTTATACGCGCCTATGCTCTCTATAGAGCCGCCTGTTATTATTGGCAGCGCTAGTATTAGAATTACTACCGCCTAAGCTTTTGCTATCTGAGCTTTAGCTACTATTCCCAAAATTATTATCTCTGTTGTTGTTGTCCTTGTTGTTGTCTAAACCAACAGCATTATTGTTGGTACCTTTGCCGTGCGGACTACGCGTACTAGTTTTGCTGGCGGCATAGTTACTACTTTGCTGCGTTAAGCTTAGACTGGCGTATACGTTTACCGTATTGTTATACCAACAGCCTACTAATAGCTATAAATCCGACGTCAACTACGTTATGTGGATAAGTTGCCCTATATTACTAAGTAAGTTGCGTATAATTGTTAACGGTTTTAAAGATAACTTTAACGTTATCTTATTTTAATGGACAATCGCTGTTACTAATGTTGTGCATTCTAGCACCTGGTAAAGGGTAATATTGGTTAGCTAATAGTCCGCATGGTTGCTCTGTCTATAGTTAATAATGTAGTTATATACTACCTTCGCTCCTAGAGAGGATATTTAAAGGGAGGTAAACTAAGTTATAATATCTGCTTTAGATCCAGAGTAGCGGCGTACTAGTAATAACTTTAGATATTATAATGTTCTTATAGGCCTTGTGCTCCTATTAAGCCGTTTAAGACTTATTTCTGTTAGACCGCGCCGCTTATCCTAGAATAGACAATTGCTACATTTATATCACTGTAAAGTTGCTGCACTAGCCCTACGGGACACCTCCTAGCCGCTATTAGGGTCGTTTTTGCCGCTCTCCCTAACCTTACTATCGCTGCCATTGCTTTTATCTTCACCCATATATATATCCTTACTGACGTGTTGATCGCCCTCTGTTTATCTATATAGAGAGACTAATTGTCTTAAGGGCTCTAGTGGCCCCGTATCTAGCCTATGCCCTTAGTGTTCACTATCCCCGCTATTTACTAAATTAAAGATGTCGCTTTAAGGTAAGTCTGGGATATTAGTATTATTGTCTTTATTGCCACCGTCTAGGTTACTAGCATTTGGATTATTGCTGGTTCTAAAAGGCGAAATTAGGCTACCACGACCCGGCAGTGGTATTGACTTTGGTGTGTATATAGGACTAGATATAAGGCTCTCTGCTTATAGCTAGGCCGACCTCCGCCGCTTTAATAAATGAGAGTCTTCTATAGCTGGTTCCAAGGTTAAGTCCAGCACTTCTATAGAGGAGATAGCCGTATTAGCGGATAAAGTGCGCTTCTACTTACGTGTTATAGATGGCCGACTTACTATACCTAGATCCTTATAGAGAGGTTTATCCCGCTCTGGTAGACTATCTTTAAATATATTAAAATGGGGACTCTGTAAGTCTATAGGAAGATTACTTACCGTTATATACACCTCCGGTATTCTTTACAGAGGGGGCGTGTATGCTAGCTGCGTCTAGACCGTTATTCTAATATTCTGGCAACCTGCTACCGGATTAGATATCCCCTATACTATAGCTTGCTCTAGCTACGTCGTCCTCTAGAAATAAAGGAAATTCTATTATTAATTAGTAAATAAGAGCTATAATACCATTAATATGCCTACCTAGACTGCTTCTATTAAACAACCTATTTATAGCTAAGTTTATCTCCTTAACGCCTATAGCCTGGTTAGCCCCTTTCTGGCCAGGCTGGTGACTCTATAGTATCTATAGAGAAATAGGGCTAAGACCACCTTCGCTGTCTATATATATGTATTAGCCGATATCTATTATCTTATACTGTTTAAGACGTAGATAATACCTTAATATGGCGAACCTAAAGGATTAATAGCTTTTACTGGAGCCAGTAGTCCCAGATCTAGAGAACGCGACGCTTTAGAGTCTGGTAGATTAGCTAAGAAGTCATTAATATCGGCCCACTCTCTATTATATTTGGGGGAGCTAGCTTCGCCAAGGTTAGGTTCTGTTATTTTAGGCTTTGCCTTGGGCTTGGCCTTAGATTTTGTCTTAGGCTTAAGTATTAGAGGAATATAAGGAATATATTTTATAGGAGGAAGTAAAGGGGTAAGTAAAAGAGTGCTAAAAGAGAAGGCTATTTTAGTACTGAGATCTACTAGCTTCTCTAGTTATAAGGATAGGAGCTAGTCTAGATATTAAAATATATAGCTACCTCTCTGAGCTAAGGAGTGCTACTTTATATATTACTGCCGACAACGCCGCCTAAGGTAGAATTGTGAGGAACCTATATAAATGCCGCATCCTAGCGTATAAGCTTAGTTGTAGGGGGCAGTACAAGTAAGCTGCCTATATTAGGGGGAGTAAGGACCGGCTTAAAGTCCTATCGCCCTTAGCATCTCTAAGATAATCGCATATTATACTTACAGGCGCCGCGGAGGCTCTATTATAATAAGAGTATATATAGCTCCCTAAGTAATTAGCTAGTAAATGTCGTAAGAAACCCTCTAGACCGTTCTCTATATTTTAGTATGCCTATCTGCGTTATAACCTACCGTCCACATCTTTTAGCTGATTAAGGATCTATATTACTTCTAATAAAACCACCAATTATTAGCTAATTCTTTGATTATTGGCCAACCCTTTATATAGGATAAGGCTATATTAGATAACGCATTAATAACCAATTCTTACCGGCATTGCCCCACGCCAGTTAGATGGTTGGCTTAGAGGGCTCTATTTACGTCTTATAGCGCGCCTAATGCTATTGCTAAGCTATTATTGGCCAACTTCTAGGCACTAGCTCCCTACTGGTTGCATTATGATGTTATAACTACGCTAGACACTTTATACAAGGCGGAGCATCCTATAGGGGCTATAATAGCAATATAAAGGTTATAAGAATGAAATTAATGCCTTATGCTAGTAACTTGCCGCGTTATTACTAAGGGATCTAGCCCCAGCGGGACACAGATAATAGAGCGCGGATTGGCTAGCGTATTCTACTAAAGGGCTAAAGTTGGAGAGTGCGATGCAAGGTAATTAGAGCTGAGATAATAGCATAAGCGCCATGCATTCTTCAGCTAAAATATATATTAGGCAGTGCGTAGTAAATGCTATTAGCAACCCTAAGGTAGAGAACAAGTTCCTAAACGTATAGGCTAGCATTAACTATGCAACTAGTAGGAGGTATCGCCACTTTAACCACAGCCGTGACTTGCCTAAGAGGAGAGAGTAAAAGTTAATAAGAGAAGGATAAGGAGAATGTGTAAGAGAGAAGGAGAGGTGTCTATAAACTGCTTATAGGGACAAGTCCGGAAGCAGCTTCTCTAGCAGCGGCTTAGGGTACCTAAAAGCAGACAGCATAGTGTGCATGGAAATAAGACAATAGGGAGAAGTAGATTAATAGAAGCAGAGTTAGGGACAGTGCATATACTGTAGCAGAGTTTGAAAAAAAAAAAAGCCTTATAATAGATAATTGGGGCGCAATAGAGGGGGCGGCTGGGAGGGGGCGGCTGGGACGGGCGGAAGAAGAGCAAGGGGGAAAATGGATAGAGTAGAGAGAAAAAGGTAAGAAGGATAGAGGATAAAAGACGGCGAAAGGAGGGCCTTTTATAGTGGTCGTTGAGGAAGATTGCCAGTTGGGGTGTAGCGCAAAAGTCATAAGCGAGGCGCGGATTACCCAAACGGGGAGCCTCTATTTCCTAATGTAGGCTTGCCGTCGGATTATTTACTAATATAATCTTATACAATCTTATATAGTTTTATTACTTAGAGGCTCTGCATAAGGCTCTATATAAGGCTCTACACAAAGCTCTACACAAAGCTCTACATAAAGCTCTACACGAAGCTCTACACGAAGCTCTACACAAAGCTCTACACGAAGCTCTACACAAAGCTCTACACGAAGCTCTGCGTACAGAGGCTCTGCACAAAGCTCTGCGCATA
>Ga0307507_10001242_pt1 | contig 56987 bp, 10 predicted proteins | sample 7_EM_MG_FD_207223 | JGI IMG/M metagenome (GOLD analysis project Ga0307507, IMG submission 207223) | Populus trichocarpa ectomycorrhiza microbial communities from riparian zone in the Pacific Northwest, United States - 7_EM | ecosystem: Host-associated > Plants > Roots > Unclassified | place... | reverse complement strand
CCTTATTAAAGATAAAGGCTTTGTCCTTTTGGGTTAAGGCCATAAGGGGTAAAACTAAGGCGGAGAAGTTATTAATAAACTATTAGTAGAAGTTGGCGAAGCCTATAAAGGCCCTTACGTCCTTAACGTTCTTAGGTTCTTGCTAGTTTATAATTGCTTTAACCTTCTTAGGGTCCATTTATACGCCGTCTATAGAAATAACGAGTCCAAGGTATAGGACTTCCGTTTTATAGAACTCGCATTTGTCTATATTTAATTGTAGACCAGCTCCGCGCAAGGCTTACAGAATTAGTTTAATATATTTTTGGTATTTAGCTAGATTATTGCTATATATTAAGATGTCGTTGATATAAGCAGTATAAAAGACGTCCAGGTATGGGCGCAGGGTATTATTTATAAAGTATTAGAATAAACTTGGGGCATTTGTGAGGCTAAATGGTATTACTAAGTATTTAAATAATCCGTATTGAGTATGAAATGCAGTAAGCCATTTATCTCCTTTTGTAATACGGAGGCGGTTGAATGCGTGGATAATATTAAGCTTTGTATAGAAGCGAGCCTTACTTAATTGGTTTAGTGTCTCTTGGATTAACAGGATTAGGTATTAGTTCTTAACAGTAATAGTGTTAAGGGCTTAGTAGTCTATATAGAAGCATAGACTGCCGCTAGGTTTCTTAATAAAGATTACTAGTGTGGCTATAGGTAATAAACTTGCTCTAATAAAACCCTTATTTAGATGTTTGTCTAAGTACTTCTGTAGTACTTGGAGTTTATTTTAGGATATCTTATATAAGGGTCTAAATCTAGGATGTTTTCCTTCTTTAACTATAATCTTATAATTATATAGATAGCGTTCTGGTAGCTTGTTGGCTTTCTTTTATAAGAATATATCTAAATAATTATAGTACTCTACTGGTACCTTTGTGGCGGGGTTAGTGTGCTTCTTTGGTGCTAAGGCCTTCTTAATATCGGCTATTGTAATAGCAAAGATTATGTGTTCTAGTTTCCTGGCGAGTTGTGCTAGTAGAGTAGCTCCAATTATATGGATATCTAAGGTGTTGAGTAAGCTTAAATTGTCCTTAGTTTCTTATATAGTTTCTTATTTAGATTTGGGTTTGGTATTAGTTACAGAGTTAGTATTAGATTTAGGTTTGGGTTCTTTAAGTATCCTTTTTATAGTAGAATACCAGTTCTTCTAGTACTTTTATATATTAAGCTTAAGCTTCTACTTGGTTCTGGGTGTAGCAGTTAGAGTTAGTTTATATAGTTATATATTATTTTTGGGTTCTTAGTAGTTGTTAGTAGAAGTCTTATGTTAGTAGAATTTAGTGGAATTCTCTGGTAGGTAGAATTAGGTGGACTTTTTAGGTATAGGGTAGATATTAGTGGAAATTTTAGACTGGTGGATCTTAATGGATTTTCTAGATTTTGGTTTAGGGTCTAAGCAGCGAGTCGTAAGGCACTTCTGCTTATAGCGGGAGGCGGTAAATAGAAGCTTAAGGTTGTCCTAATTAATGGTTACCTTATATAGCTTTATCTAGGGTTGTCTGAGGATTACTAGGTAACCTAGGGTAGTTATAAAGAGCTTAATTAATTCTTTATAGTTCAGGTATTAGAGTCTTAGGGCCGCTATATAAGTAATATGGCCTACGATAGTGCGTTTGCTATTAAATCCAAATACGTTAATATGCCGGTTAAGGGGTATTAGGGTAAACCTATTGTCTTATATAAAGATCTTATTAATAAATCCTATGCCGCTAGCTCCTGTGTTAATTAGGACTTAAGTATTAGCCTATTAACCTTTCTACTAAAGACGGTAGTTAACGGTTATACTATAATCCTAAGAGTTAGGTTTTGCAATATCTAATACATTTAATGAGATCCTGTAATATAGCTATCTTAGAGAGCGACTTAACTCTAGGATATACCTTTTGGTGGCGAGCGGGAAGGGGTTCCTATAGAACGTCAGTTATAACTTCGTCCTTATAAGTGGTGCTTACTAGACGCGGGGCTAGAGCCAGGTAAAGATCGGGGACGGTAACTAGAGGATTAATATAGTGAACGGTTGTTAGTGTTGGCCATTTATAAGTTATGTTGGGGTATAGGGACGGAGTAGTATCTTAAGATATATTCCTTGCTTCTATATTTAAAGCAAAGGCCTAGCTTAATGCGTTGTTCTTATTTAGGGGACCCTAGTAGAGCGTATCCTAGGGTCCCTATATTAATATCTATAGCGTTAGGGTGTTTAGGCTGAGATAATAACTTAATAAACGTTTGCGGGGCTATTATATTGTATTAAGGAGTGGACTTCGGTGTTAGGCGTAGTATATTATTATACCGTTTATTAATAACGTTTGTATAGGCGTTAAGAGCTCCTAGTAGGTCTATACCTATTAAGGAGGTTTTTAGTTTAGGGCTTAGGGACTTAACAAGGCTGTTAATTAGTATAGAGTCATTCCAGCCTATTTCCTTTACGTAACGGTTAAATTTAGAGAAGTATACTAGGAAACTTTTTATTCCTTAAGTTATATGGTTTATCTTCCTCTAAGCAGTAGCTTAACGGTTTGGGTTACCATATATAGCTTTAAGTAGTACAACTAGACTTTATACTGAGTTTGGTTAAAGGGGTTTAATAAGGTTAGCTATATCTCCTCCTAGTTAACTTAGGGCGTAGTAGAGTTGGTTAGCTTTAGTTAGGTAGCAGTTAGTATTACTAGTTAGCTTATTTTTAAGCTAGCTTAGGAATAATTAGAGTTCTTGTTATTTACTAATAAATATTAGAGGGTCTAGTAGTCGTTCGGATTATTATAGTGTAGTAGTTGGTTCAGAATAAATAGTTACTATAGGTTTAGGACTCTTGTCCCGCGTATTCGTCTCTAGAAAAGGCGTTTAGTCTTAGGGCCCTAGTATAGGCATCCTAAGGGTGCGAACTTCTTCTTAAAGGTCCTTAATTATTTGTAGGTGTCGTGCCTTTTATTTGGCTTATTGTTAAATTAAAGTGGCTTAGTTCTATATAAGGGCGTCTATAAAGGACTTTTATATCTCTACCAATTGTTCTTAGAGTGCGGATATAATGCCGGCGGCTATTATAGGGGCTTTGGGGTCGTTCTGCATTTTAGAGGGTAGTATATAAGGTTAACGCAATATAGTGTTACGGAGCGAGCATAAGCAATAGTAATATATAGTAAGTAGATATTATTAAGCTATGTATATAAACTGCGTAATAAAGTTAAGACGTTGCGTAAGGAGAGAAGGTAAGGAAACGGGGAGAAAGGGTATATATTATTAGTTTCATTGCTTGGTTAATACATGCACGGAGCAGGATAGGATTTAAGGAGCGGTCTTAGCAGAACTTGGCAGGATTCGTTGGACTTGGCAGAATATAGCAGAATGCGGCAGATTGCCATTAGATTGCCGTAGATTGCCAGCAGATTGCCGTCTCGCGGTCGGTCTCTTCTTGCTGCGTCGGTGGAAACAGGTGGACGTGTGTAAGGTGTCACGGAGGTGTCCCGTGACATAGCTAAATAAGCAAGGTGTCTCTATACTTTACCTTCTAATACCCTTTTAGTAAATAGCCGTAACCTTACTAATATAACTCCGTTATAATAGCGTAATTTAAAAGAAAGGAAATATACGTATATGCTATTTAGCTATTACTTCCTTATAAAAACTAATTACGCGGCTAGAGAAGGTAATTAAGACGTTAATTACAGATATATATAGGTTAAATTATACCTAAATAATACTATAGTATTAAAGAATAATATTATAATCGTTCTTAATAATTATATAACAGCTAGAGGCGCTATTGAAAAGCGTCCCTTCTATTTGCTAAGTAGTAAAACCGTACTAAAATATAATATAGGACTATAAGAATAAGAAAGGATTATAGACTAATATCTTAATCATTAAAAACAACGGCAAGCTAAGGCTCTATATATTAAATCCTATACTAAAAGGTTTTATGGAACTATACTAGAACATTAAATTACCTATAATATTTATAATTAATTATAGACTGGTATAAAGGCTTAGAAATAGAGTTGTATAAAAATCCCTATATTAGCTTAGGTAGTTACTAGTATACTTCTGGTAGGCCTTTAATAGATTTTCTAGTAATCCTTGCGTCTTTTCTCTAGTTATATTTTTTTCTTATTAAGGTTTTTTAGGAGTTTAAGGCAGGGGTTAGATAGATAGACGATATATAGTGGTATACTAATATCTCTCTAATATCTCTCCGAACCCCTTCTAGGATAACCCCTTATAATCTTCCTACTGTAAGGTAACGGTAATTAGGGGCTGACTGTAAGAAGGGGGGGGGGGGCAATATAAGGGATATTATTGCGGTTACCTTAGGTTGTCCTTAGGACAACCTCTGGACGCCCTTTAGTTGGTCGCTAGTTACGTGCCAAAGGTATATACCTGTAGTATATAGTCTCTATAATCCTAAAGGCCTTACCTCTTTAAGGATTTGTCTCTTTTACCAATCTATCCTATTCCACAATCATGCCTTATAGCCCCCTGTCTATAAAGTCCCCTTATAAAAAATACTTCTTTACACCACCACTATGTCCTCTACTACCCCCTAATTGCTATCGCTTGGCTAAGGAGATCGAATATAAATTGTTCTTTAATTATTAGAAGCTAATTCTAATTAATCTAGCTGTTTGTTTGTCCGAATATACGATTTATCGCCTTCTTCTATTTACCGTCCTTGTAACGGCCGCTAATTAAGTAAAAAGTATTACTAAGGCCTTAAAAGCTCTTAGTTATTAAAGAGGACTCCTTAGTTAAATGGATTAATATAATAGGAGCTTAGGGTTGGCCACCTTAAATTTAATACCTTAAATCTATAGCCAAAAGTATCCTTATTGCAAAAAAGCGTTCTTTAAAGCTTAGCTAATACTAGTATAAAAACTTCCTTACCTAATATCTAGAGCTTAAGGTTTAATTCGCCTAAGGCTTTAATTAAAGTAAAAGGATATTAAGGATCTAAAGATTATTAAAGAGTGGTTTAATCTTTATAAAGTTACTATTACTAAGTATATAATTTCCCTAGGCGATTAATATAATATAGATAAGAAAGGAAATATAATAAGGTTAGGCGATAAGGTTAAGGTACTTATTCCTTAATTAAAGGCTTAAGTCTTTATTATAGAGCCAGGTAATTATAATTAGGTGTCTATTATTAAGTATATTTTAGAAAGTTAATATTAATTGCCCTTCTACCTTATCTTTTAGGGGAAGCAAATAAAACGATCTTAGATATTACCTAGACTTAATTATAAGACAGTAATTTAAGTAAGCGATTTAGGGTGGATAAATTTAGATATTATGGTTAATTAGTTAAAATACTTTAACTAGTTTACAGAGCTACGCCTTTAAGAAATCTATTACTTATAGATTTTTATCAGATATAAGAGCCACATGTTAATATAGTTTGCTAAGTATTGCGAGGCTTATAAGATTATCTCTCTCTATTTACTACCTTATTTAACACACCTACTTTAACCCTAATATTAGTATATTTAGCCTCTTATTAAAAGCCTATTAAAAGCGCCTTTATAACTTCGCCTTTTATAAAGCTGTTAATATTACTAAGCCTAAGTTTTTTAAGTATTACCAAGCTGCATAATATAAAGCTATATTATTAATTAATATAGTAAGTATGTAGCGAGCAACTAGCCTTCTATCGTTTAATCCCTTGGTTATTTTAGAAAAGATTTAGCTAATAACTCCTTTCTGTATAAGCTTTACAAACAAGAATAGCTACTAATTTAATATGCCCGTGTCTTCTTCCATAGAGGAGGGACTTACTAAAATATTTTGGTAGCTCTTGCAAGGTGTATTACCCCTATATTAAGTACGGTAGCTAATAAGATAATCCTTAAGCGAATAAATTAGGAGCTTTTTAAGAAATAGAAGAAGGAGCGTTATAGTAAGATAAAAGCTGCCTATGGGAAGGCATAAGTTTTATTAGTAGTAGAGACATAAAAGAAGAATAAGGAAAGGCTTTAAAAGGAGCAGGAAGAGAAGAGAGTAAAGGAAAGAAAGGCTGTATTATAGGAGGTAATTACCTTTGCAAAGGTTTGGAAGGAACTACTAATGGATTCTAGTGTATTTATATAATAGGGTTGATTTAGGTTGATTTTGGAGTTGATTTTAGGATTAATTTTAATGTTAATTTGATTTTGATTTTTGTAGGAGGCCCATGCACTGTCTCGAGTAGGTAGCTGTCTTATCTGGATGGCTAAGACGTTATGCTTAAGCATATAAGCATAAAATGGAGTTGTAAGAAACTAATTATCTATTAGGCCTGTGGATGGTATTGCCAGTAGTAGTATTAAGAGACGAATTTAATTAATTATAATAGCTAGATTAAATGGAATTAACTTAGATTTTGCCTAGGCGCTTTTAATTATACTACTCTTAAATATCTACAGTCTAATAGTATGTAGACTCTAAAGGAACTCTATTTTATTAAAGTTAATATAGCTATTTTAAAAGGCTTTGGCAACAGCTTTTCTATACTAGTATTTATACGGTTAAAATACTATAATATTAAGAGGCTGATAGATATATATTATATAAGAAATCATAGTAAAGAGGATAATTAAATAGTTATTGTAAAACTTAATAAATTGCCTTATAAAATGGCTGATATGCCCTTCTAGGATAAGAAGCCAGTTTTTGCTAATTTAATGCTTAGATAACCACTTTTTAAAGTAAATTGCCTATTCTAATAGCAGCTAATTATTAAGATATGCTATATTACTTACTGCTAGTAAGTAATTGCCTAGAAGGTCTTCTTTTATCTATATACACTGTCGCTTCTATATTGTCTTACTAGCTAGAATAATAAGTAGAGGCCCTATAACCCTATTACTAGAAATTACCTCTATATCTATAGCTAATTCGCGATTAGTATCTTCAGTAGTAGTAATTTAAAAGGTCTTTAAAGCTATAATTGCTTTCTCTTTCTTACCTATTCCTAAACAAATACCCGTCTCATTATAATTATATATATCTCCTACTTTAATCCTATATTAGTCCTGCGGTATTATTATAGTCCTAGTATTACTATAATAGCGCAATTAGATACTCTGCTGCCTATCTTTCTAACTTTTTAGAATTTTTAGTGCGTAGGTTAAATTCTAGGTGCCTTTTAAGAAATTTATTAGTCTAATAGTCGCCGTAAGTAGGTGGTTTTAATAGACCGAGATAACGCGCTATGGGTATATAATTACACTTCTACTTAAGCTCTTAGATAGTTACACACGTTTTAAGCATGTCTTTATACTATAGCTATATAATAAGGCCTTCCTTCTTAAGTTTAGAGAGTAATATATTATAAGCTGGCTACCTAGCTTATAGTGGACGTTCATTAACGCGATTCTTAACGCGGTTGTATTTAGCGTTAAAAATGCGTGCTGCTTTAGCTATAAAAGTAAATTCTTCTATAATATAGGCTGCAATAGCCTTTTAGACTTTAACCTCTTTGTTAATAGAATTAGAAGTCATAGTTATGGTATAATTATTACGGTTTAAAGTTTAAAGTTGTATTCTAGGCACCTGGCCTACCTATATACTATACTAGCAGCCACTTAGCTAGCTAGGTAGTGTTAATTAAGCCCACGTATTAGGGCGCGAAGAGACTTTAAGGAAGATTTAAAGGAATAATATAAATTCTATCTAAATTTAAGGGTATATAGCTCTTGCGGAGAACGTGACGTTGCGTAAAGAAGAGAAAGGAATAACGTAAGAGTTTTGTAATTTAATAGTTAGGGTCTTGGCGGTTAATACGTGCGTATATATACACGCAGTTATTAACAGACTTGGTAGAATTTAATTAATTTAGTAGAACTTAGTAGGAATTAATTAAGCTAGTAAAATTTAGCAGAATTTGGTTAAAGCGTTAGGGTTTTATTATTAAGTATTTTACTAAGACATTCCTACTATAACTAAGCTAATCCCATTATAGTCCCCCCCTCCCTTTAACTACGGGTCCAAAATAATTTAAATTTAGTCAAGAGTTTATAATTTTATTATATATTATATGTTTGCGTTAGGTAGTAGTATAGTATTTTTACCGGTTCTAATTATTAAATAAACTAATTAGGATTTTCTATACCCGGTATAGAAAATCGCTATTAGCTTAATTAAGGGCAGTATTATTGTTGGTAACACAAGGTGATATCATGTAGCTACGGTTCGTAGATAGTATAATAATTATTAATTAATTCTTTTGAAAGCAAAGGATTATAAGGATCGCAGTGCCTAAGTAGGGGGCTGATTAGTCACCATAAGGATGACTAATTAAAGACACGACGACGACACGTAACCACGTAACTGCTATCCTTATATTCCGACACTAGTAGTTCTTTCTTTATGTGTAGAACCACTAATATATAGGCTTTGTTAATATACTAAAAGTAGATGTCTAAACAAGATTAACGTGATTATGTGGGCTTAGGAAATCCACCAAATCCCACCTATACAATTAGAATAAAATCAATTAAGAATAAAATAAAATCAATTAAGAATATATTAAAAGGAAAAGATTATAGTGCCTTCTATCCATATATTCTAACACTGGCAGTTCTTTCTTTATGCTTGTGGCGCTGTAGGAAGGCAGCAAGGCAGCAAGGTGTTGGCTTAGCTGGAGGTAAAAGCAGTAGATATTGGTTGGCTGCAGGCGGAGCAGCAAGTAGTTAATTAGCTACAGGCAGGGCAGCAGGGGTCTATTATAATAGCAGTACGGTGCCAGCGACGGTAGTAATAGTGGTTAAGCATAGAGCTTGTTTATCGGTCGGTCGGTTAATCGTAGGCACATTAGCATGATTATTCGGTTAGTGGATCGTATGCATATCGGCACGATCATTTGGTTGGTGGATTGTATGCATATTAGCGCGATCAGTATCGTAATAGCAGGCATAGAGGGCTATCAGTTTGTCGATAGTATATAGCAGTATAGTGCTAGCGCAGGGTCGGTTCCGTAGGCAGATCGGCACGGAGTCTTGTCACAGGGTTGGTTCGTAGGCATATTAGCGCAAGATCTTATTGGGTTTATAGGCGTATCGGCATAAGGCTTATCAGCTTGGGTTTGTATGCATATCGGTACAAGGCTTATTAGGTTGCAGGGCATATCAGTTACAACAGTTATCGGGTTTATAGCTGCCGTAGATACTGGCAGTTCTTTTTTATAGATTGCCTGCGTGACTATACCGTTCCAACCGCTCCCCCTATATCTCTCTCTTTACCTATCCTTTATGGTACCCTCTACAAGAACTTCCTGTCTGAATCACGCTGGTAGCCACCTCTGTAGCTGCTTTGGGGGCCGCAGGAGTCTCGGAATCCTCCACGCTAAATCTTCCAAAGCTTGTTAAATGTTTGTGGAGGAATAGGTGACTGTTACTACTAATTAAAGATGCTGTTTGTAGATCTAGGCTACTGTGGAGGCTGCTACGGAGGCTCTTGTAGAGGCTGCTATGGAGGTTACTGCGGAGATTCTTGTAGAGGCTGCTGCGGAGGCTCTTGCGGAGGCTTTTGCGGAGGTTGGTGCGGAGATTGTTGCGGAGATTGTTGCGGAGGTTGCTATGGAGATTCCTATGGAGGTTCTTGTAGTGTCTCTAGTAGTGTAGGCTCACCAGTTGGCTGGAATAGAGGATTAGCGTTCTAGGGGTTCTATTCCAAATTAAAGTTACCTTCTGAAGAATATAGGTTGGTTTTGGGTTTCCGTAGTTAACGTGTGATCTTAGCTTCCGTCCATACTGGTTCCTCTATGCCAATAATAACGGCCTAAATATTACTAGTAATTGGGTTACTGTTCTTAGTAATATATACCCCATTCCTATAAAGGAAGTCTTAAAAATCCTGAATAATATTAACATTTCCAAGTACCTAAGTATCGGCAGTCCATCCCACAAAATCCTCCCTAAAATATTCCTATAGTTGTATATTGGCGTAGTGTCTACTTCGGTAGAAGAGAATATGGTGTAGGAGAAAGCCATTAACTTATTTTACCGTACAGGTTATTGTATTAAAAATGGGAAAATTGTCCTAATCTTTATCGATGAGTTTCGCGTATATGGCTACCCCTGGTGGTAAGGAGTCTCTCTAGTCATTAGCCATGTTTTCGGAGGAAGGGAAGTGTTATAGGGTTATAGGAGAGGAGGTGTTATTGGTATAGGGATTATTAATTGTCGTTTAGTACGCGTTCAGACGAGAATCTGCGATTATAGGGCTTAGGACCAGTTCTAGCCTTAAATCGCGAAGACTCGTAAAGCATATTATTCTGCGTAATAGACGCAAGAATCTGTAATCTAGGAAAGGCTTAGGACCAGTTCTAGCCTTTAGATCCTTAGATTCGTAGAAGAGTTCTATTTAAGGTTTAGGACCAGTTCTGACCTCAAAAGATAGCTTCCTTTAGCACGAGTAGCACTGGTACAGTAGCTTGTCTCTTCTTAGGAATACTTAGCTGTTCTATAGTATAACAGTAAAGTTAACCACTAATCAGTGTTGGTAACACAAGGTAATATCACGTAGCTACGGTTTATAGATAGTATGATGATAGTTAATTAATTCTTTCAAAAGCAAAGGATCATAAGGATCGCAGTGCCTAAGTAGGGGGCTGATTAGTCACCATAAGGATGACTAATCAAAGACACGACGACGACACGTAACCACGTAACTGCTGTCCTTATATTCCGACAATTATAAGATACCCCCATAACACCTTATATATATCTACCTATTTTTACTAACTTAGTAAGTAGAGACCGATTGTAAGACGGCAATCTAATGGCAATCTAACGGCAATCTATAGCATTCTGCTATATTCTGCCAAGTCTGCCAAATCCTACTAAGTTCTGCTAGGACTACTACCCAAATCCTATTTTACTTTATATATATATTAACTAAGCAACTAAGCCAATAATATATACCCTTTCTTCCCGTTTTCTTACCTTCTTTCCTTATATAACGTCTTAATTTTATTATATAGTTTATATATATAGCTTAATAATATCTACTTTGCTATATATTATAGTCGCTTATACTTACTCCATAACACTATATTACGTTAAACCTATACCTATACCGCCCTATTTAGTATATAGAATGACCTAAAAGCCCCTATATCTATAAAAGACCTATTTACTATATTTACTAAATAAATAAAAAGCCTATAATAAGCCTTTATAGAAACCCTTGTCTATTAAAAAGCCCAATATTATAAGTTAATCAAATCTCCAAGAGAAGGAAATTAAAGAGATCTACTAAAATCTACCGCTGCTATACTATTATAAGGATCTAATAGGAGGTATTAGAAATTAAAAAGATTACTAAATTAAAAACGGGAACACTATACCTCTAATAAATAACTTAAAGATAGAAAGGAGAGGGATAGTGCTATATAGCTTATATTAGTAGTAGTATAACTACTTAGGGAGAATATAAATAAGTTAGTTATAATAGTGTAGGAGGTAATAGAATTAATTAAACTATATATAGTAGATTATAGGTATATACTTAAAACGTAGGAATATAGGAATATAGGAACGCGATATACTAATATAATAATATACCAATATATAAAAAAAAAATCTTAGATGCAGTATTGTATATTTAAAGGACTATAGTCCCCACCTTAAACAGTTCTCTTTTTATAGTATATTTTAAAATATAATTGGAGTTAATCTATTAGGCGCTTACTCTATAGTTAAATCTTATTATTATATTTACCTATATATCTAACCCGTTAATAAGTCTACCATAGTATTTACTATAAGGCTTTATTATATAGATAACTAATAGCTTTAAGTGTATTAGAAACGCCTTATTTAATGCCTTAAGCTATACTAATTAAGGTTTCTTACTAGAATCCTTGCCCTCTACCGCCTTCTTCCTTTAAGTCTTTTTAGTAGGTAGTTTAAAATTAGTATTAGTAGCTATAGAATTCTTCTTTACTATATTCGCCCTTACTTACTTCTTTAGCGGCTTTATTATAGGTATTAATATTATTTTAGCAGTAGTAGAGGCAGTTTTAAAGGACATTATACTAGGTATAGAGGTAGTAGTAAAGGTAGTAGTTAGACTATAGCCATAGCTAAGAGTAAGGGTAGGTATACTAGCAGTAGTATTAATAGGGCCTCCCTCTATAGGCTTATTGTTGTCGCCTATCAAAAAGGTGCGTATATTAAGAACGGGTTAATTATATCTATATAACTCTAACTGCTTATTTTATATAGAGCCTTTTTAACGTCCTACGTGCAGCTTACATAACCCCTACTCTACCTTGGCGACTACCCTAGTAAGCGAACCGCTCTTAACTGTTCGATCTACATCCCTGCACGAGCGTTTGCTAGTGGCGCTTACAATCCACCTGTTGGCCCTTAATTTGATCCACCTGGCGGTGTCGCACAGGTGAGCACGGACAGGTGAAAAAAAGTTAGTGAACGGGGCCTGATGCTGTTAGTGCCTATGTGGGGTTATTATTCCGGCTGCCGCAGCAAAGATCTGGGTCACGGGCTCGATAAATATTACGAAAGCAAACTGCTCCTACTATGCGACCGTTCCTTTAACGATTCACTCTCTTCTTGTACAACACTTGAAGGCCTGTGCATCTTACTTCCATTACCCTTTAAGGCCTAGGCTGAAGCTTTGTCACTTTAACTTTAGTTTGACAAGGCCTTATGAAGTTGATCAGTCAACTTTTATGAGAGACTTATTCCTTAATGCGCTGCCGTCAAACAAAGGACAGTATAAGCTCACATCCTTTGTCGTCGCACTACATAAATAGACAGGTAAGTTGAAAATAAGCTAGGATAAGAAGGATAAAATCTGAATATGGCTTAAATAGGAATTAAACTGTAACCGACTACCGGTACCATGCTGTTGTCGACCCAAGATCGGACTTGCTTACTACCGTCTCACTACCTCAGCTGCTTACCCCTGCATATCTCACCATTTCAGCTGCTTACCCTTGTAATTCTTGCCACCTATCTCTATTCCCTGCATCTTCCTTATATATATATAGAGACTCTAGAGCTACATTCAAAATCAAGTCGCTCATTCAATTCTCCCACACTTGCACTGTTACATAAACTACTGCTCAGAGTACTACACCAGATCCTGTGATGCTGTGGCACACTGCAATAGCCTTGAGCGGTTAGCACCTGAGAATGCGCACTCTTCGATAAGCCATTTTCCTCCCTTCCATCCTCCTGCGACCAACTCACACCAAGGCTACGGCAACAAAGGCCCTGTGTCGTCTATTTCGAAATCAGAAGTCCTGGAGCCTATACCTATGGAGGAGAATATGTGGATTCCTTTACCGTTTGAGGATTTGTATGATCAGTGGTCGGACTTCGGCAGTGCGTGGACATCCGCATCACTAGATCAAATCCATGACAACGTCACACCAGCTGACTTCAATTCCTGCCAGAAAGGCTTGGACGTAATTGATGGGCTAGAGGTTATCTCAGAGACTTCTCCGGGTTCGAATGAAGGTGCCCAAAGTTGCTTGAATACTAACTCATCGTCCTCTTTGTTTGACAACTCAAGCATCGATGGTTTGGGATCCTGGATCACACCTATGTCTGCCTACAGTTGGGATTCACAACCTATTTCTGGCGCGGAGATCCCTGAATGGATCACAGCTCTTCACTGCACAACAACTCTTTCTACAGCGGAAAATGAAGACGCAGCTGATGCTGTGCCTGAGTCCAGTATATCTCGGAAGCAAAGTATTGACGTATATCACTATTCTGTTCCTGGATATTCTCAAAGCTTTAATCAGTTGAGCAAGTTTAAGTAAGTAGCCTTGATGGCCGAGCATACTTCGGCCAATGAGTAATATCCTAGGAATCATAACCATATGCACGGCAACAGAAGCAAACGATCATATTCGTGCAATTCATGCGACAAGAAATTTCTCGATAGTAGGGATCGGAAACGCCATTCTCGTTCTGTTCACAATCAAGTGGACGGCGACACTGAAACCCACTTTTGTCCACTGACTGGCTGCAAATATGCTTTGAAAGGCTTTAGTCGGAAGGACAAGCTGAGGCAACATCTGAACACAACACATTCGAGCAAAGATGGACCGAACGACACGTCCGTTTCAAGAACATCGACCAAGGCAGAATTCCTTACACCGGAAGGCAATGAACAAGGCTCAGGACAGGCGAGTGACTCAAGTGTTCCACTCAAGGCCCCTGCACCCACAAACCCAGAATTGAAGTGCCCATATTGCTCGTATCGACCCAGTGGAGAAATCAAGTGGCAAAGGGGAAACCTTGAAAGACACACCAGAAATGTGCACCATTCGAATAAATGCACGCACGATACCGGCTCATCTAACAATGGAGATTGCTTGCGCTGCTCTAAAAGCTATCGGTGTGCCTCTGAGACCTGTGAAAAGAAGGACAAAATATGGCCATTGCTGGAATATTTCAAGCAGCACTTGATAAGGAAACATCCTGACGAAGACCACGAAGAATTGACTAAGCGGTGAGGATACTAAACGTCCGGTTCTCAGCTGCGCTAATTGAACAGATCATTGGTTCCAAATCTTAATACTTTTACAACGTTCCCCGTAGGGTCAAAACGCCCACTATCTTAAATGGTGGTGGTATTAAACTCTAAAGTATCTTAGGGACCTCAAACCTAAATCTATATTCTCTCCTACTCTAGGTATATATAGCTTTTGTTGGTCACACAGGGTGACTCACCAATAACGACTACTCGAGTAGGTTACAGTGATGTTGGTTGAAAAGCTTATTGATTCTTGTGATAAGGAAGGGCGAGGAGCTTAAGGCTCCTCGCCACGCTAGTGCCGCGGCGACACGTAATATATTCCCGACACTGGCAATTCTTCTTTTGTGGTTGCCACCTACATATATATACCGCTTGACCAGCATAACAAATATCAATCCTCCTCACTCACTATTGCTATTGTAATATGTGACGGCTCGCACAAATGCCTTTAAACCGAAAAAGAATTATTAGGGAGTGGTAGGAAGATATGTCGCAAGGGCCGCTAAGGCGCTAGTGGTAAGCGAACTAATAGCGATTTTCTATCCTGGGGATGGAAAATCCTAATTGGTTGTTAGAAGTTAGGGTAGACATTATATTAAGGCCGCTAAGGCGCTAAGTATAAGCGAGCTAATGGCGATTTTCTATGCCGGGCATGGAAAATCCTGATTGGCTGGCTTAAAGTTAGGGTCCGTAGAATACCGCAGGTGGTGTGCTCTAGCATTATTATAAAGTCTTGCTCTTACTCCCTTTTAACCTAACCTTTAACTTGTATATATAGAGTGTTTGTGTTAATAAACGTTTCTAAAGCCTTGTTTGGGTTTGCCTTTGTTATTATATCTGCTAGGTTGTCTTGGCCATTAATTTATTAAATTTTAAAGAAGTTTTACCGCTTGTAGGATTGCTAAAGTGCCATAATGTTGATTATAAGGCGCTTTTTCTTTGTGGTACCAAGCTTGACTAAACACTTATAGAGGGAATATGAGTCGGTATATACGATTATAGGGATAATAGGAAGTTTAAGTTAATCTATAATTATTTTTAGGGTAGTTCTAATTGTAATTACTATGTTAACTCCGCTAACCATTCCATATATCTCTGACGCTAGAACGCTTTAAGTGATATACTTACTCTTGGTTAAGCTCTAGTAGATAAAATTGCTGTGGATTGTGAAGTTATTCTCTCTAGTAGATTTATTTGCAATAATAGTTTTATATCCTAGCTAGGAGCTAAAATCTTTGTTATTTATAAACGATCTATTAACAAATATAAAGAGCTTAGCGGTAGGAAGATTAATAGGCATATAGAGTAGTCCCTAATTAAGATGGTTTATTTGCCAGAAAAGACGCTTATTTAGGGCAAGAATGTTATCCTTAGTTAATTCCTGGTATTAAGCGGCAATAGAGAGATTAAATAAAGCCTTAGGTTAATAGATAGAAGCAATATAAGCTCTATAAGCGCGTTACTCCACGTATCCTTGCTTTAGAGAATTAATATTAATAATATTAATCTTCTTACCTTAACCCTTCTGGCGCAAAGCAATAGAATCCTTATTTAGGGAGAGGATGCATCTATTAAAGAGTAATAGTATTTTTAAGTTAAGCTTTTCCTTTAGCTTTACTATAAGATTTGTTTTTACTAACTTATCTTCTTTAAAAGCTAAGAATTAGTCATCTCCTAAGATAATTATATTATTAGTTTATATACTAACGATTCCAAATGGAGTTCCTGTAGTTATTATAAGGAAGTAGGGATTAAATATAGAAGTAGTTATTAAAAGCTTCTCTTTATGGTGCTTGCTGTAAGTAGCCCACTAATAGGTTCCTGCCTCTGCAATTCTATATAATGGCTTAAACATAACCATAATTATATCTTCGGGATATTAGTGGCGAATTTGCTCTAGAAGGTATGCTAATATTAAGCGCTAAAGGTGTATCTCTAATTGGGTATAGGCCTAAGTGATATCTTATAAATAGACCGCTATTTTATTTTTTATTAAGGAGGGAGCTAGCGTAATAATAACTTGCTAACTAGCTTGTTAAATTATAGGAGATTATATAAGAATTATCTCCTTACTATTATTATTATAACCTTAGATAATAAGTCTTAATTTCTTAAATAGGGCGTTAGTAGCTTTACCCTTAATCTTATTAACTATTCTTAACTTAAAGATGCGAACTTTATTAAACTTAGTAGGGTTATACTTTTTAAATTTAAAGACTTCTCTTATAATAAAACTATTAATTTCCTGCTTATTAGAAGCTTAGAAAGGAACTCTAGGGGTTATAATATAACCTTCCTTTTAGAGTTGTTTTGTGAGCTTAAAGTTAGCCTTCTCCTTAGCTGTTATAAAGGCCATTAATAACTTAACTTTATTCTTAATGGCGGTAATAAATTGCTCTTTAAAATTAATAAGGTGTTGGTAATTTTATAATCCCTTTAGGTGACCTCTACCGCGTTATAGTTGCGGCATATCTACTATAATTGTATTAGAATTGTAGTCGCCTTCTAGAGCATATTTATCGTGGTTATATCCTATAAAGGCTTAGAACTGTTATCTTTGTAGTAAGGCTTAATAACAGTTAAATAGAATTAAGTGGGTCTATAAGGCATCTAAATGGTATAAGTTTAACTATTAATTATAATAAGTTAATATAGGCCTAACTATCCTCTCTTTTACGCCATACGCGTACCTCAGACTGGAGTGGCAGATTAAGTGTAGTTAAGGTATTTAGGCCATTTCTTATTCCTAGTACATCGTTAACCTGGCGTGTAGTATAGAGATATTAAACCTCCTTTATTGCTTTGCGAATAGCCTTAGCCCATTACACAATAAAGGGAGATAGTAGAGAATTATTAGTTATTTAAGGGTAGGCGCTAAAGACTAGTAATATAGGTATAAGTCTATCTAGGCCAGTAGAATTATTAATAGCTTTAATAGCTATTTGTAAGGTAAGTTCTTTACTAGTATCCTCTAGTTCTAAAGAGATAATCTTATATACGCGGTGTAATGGCGTGTAATATCGCTCTACTTTTCTAACACTATTATATGCCTTAATAGGGACTTCCTTAACCTTAATTACTATTGCCTTTGTTTATTATTAAAACTCTATAGATAAGAAGTTCTTTCCTACGTTATAGACGATTTGGTTAGGGGGTCCTTAGTAGATATTAATCTAGTATAATTAAAGGGTATCCTATGCGTTCCTAGCTAATATATCCTTCAAGAAACATGCAGCTTAGAAGGAGGTTGAAAAGTTAATAACTTAGAGTACTGGCTTACCGCTAAGATATATAACGTTAACGATAATACAGAAGTTAAAGTTATAGTTATCTTTAAGGGTGAACTTAAATTAGCCAGGGGACTTCTAGTTTATTTAGCAGTAATAGTAGTACTTTATAAGATGCTTAATTGCCTTAACCTTGACTTTATGGCCTACTCGCTGAAGAACCCTAAGTAATTGGTAAATGGATGGGTAGCTAAAACAATGATGTATTTAATATAGCTCTAACTTAGTTAAGTGGCTCTAAGCAACGCTCTTTTCTAGTTAATAGAGGAGCAACTAGGGGTGACCCTATTTATATATAATAGGCACCTAATTATCTCCCTAAACAAGCATATTCTTAAGGTTATTAAGTTTAACGCCTAATTTATCTATATCTCCGATGCAAAATAGAAACGGGGTGTTTGTGGGAATAATATAGAAAGTAATGTACCTTAAGGGGGTTTTGACCCTAATTGTACTAAGAGAGATTATAGTACCCTTGCTAAAACGAATTGTATATTGGCCTGCTATTAATTGGTTGATCTAAATAGAGCTATTAAGCTATTAAAGAGCTCAAACTTAAGGTTCTCCTGCTATAGATACTCCTGCGGCTCTAGTATCTGGTATAATACTATAGAAGACGTTCGCCGAGTATTTATTATTAAAGGAGAATGTGAAACTCTTCTTTGGCTCATTAAAGATGTCTAACTTTGTAATAGCATAGAGCGTGGATTAGTTATTAAGAACAGTAACGGTTTATATACCATCTACCTTACCATACTTGGTGAAGTATTAGTTGGGAGAGTAGTCCTTAATTTCTATATCTATAAGAAGCTGTTCGGCCTTATTAGCCTTACCCTTAAGATCCTCTACGTCTTTATATTGAACCAGGAAGCTTTAGAAGTAGGCTATAGTAACTTTATAATTTCTAACGTTTTTTGCACTTTGGTGAAACTTATTATATACCTCCTTTTGCTTATTAAGAGAATGCCTAGTTAACTAGTAATTTGGTTTCTTATAAACGTAGCACTTCTTCTGGTAATCACTTTGGAATGAACCTTTATAAGGACCTCCACCTTTGCCTTATAGTCGTTGATTGTACCCTCTGCTGTATTGCTTACTATGGCCACCATATGTTCGATTAGTCCAGTTGTGATTATATTGGTCGGGCGGGTCGATTAAAGTAGGTTAGAGTTAGGTGTTAAATTGCTATACTTTTTAAGAGCGTAGAGCAGTGCCAATAGAAGATCTTAATTAAGCACACACTCCTTTATAAGTATTTGCAGGATTAAAGAGAGTAAGGTTATATTCTTTAACGCTTTAGTATATGCTAATAACTTAATTACGTAGGCTGAAATTCTTTTAATATGATTTAGATAAACTACGCTGAATTATCTAAAGTTAATTAAAGAGCTTTTGAAGATAATTAAGCCGAGGGATACCTAGGTTTGTAGCAATGATCCTTAGGAAGGTAGTCTCTCTCTATTCTAATATATACTGCTACTTGTTCTCTTCTGTTTTAAAGTGGTATCTTAACTTATATATTATGCGGTTGAAATCGTATCCTTTTCCTGCTAAATGATTATAATAGAAGGTACTAGCTCGGCCCTTAAGCATAACGGAATAGGCGTTGTGGTATTTATTAGACTCTATTCCTACCTTCTAGCAATAGTTATAGAAGATGCGTAGTTTTGAATTAAGAATATTATATAATTCCCCATTAAATTTCTTCTCCTAATTTAAATAGAGCTTTGCAAGCTCTGTAAGTAATTTGGAACTGCCTCTGATTTAAAATTAAGATGGAGGAGGTGGGAGTTGCATTATAGGCTGCAGTGGGGATGTAGGTCTAGTTAGTAGGGTCTAAAGGCTATTAGATTGTAAAGTAGGGGGATCTTGTGCTTACTAAAGGGCAGTAGTTAAAGTTGCGGGTTGAATTAGTTAATATATGGGAGTTAAAGATGGAGGTAGAAGCGTCTCTAATAGTATATTGCTTGGGTTCTATCATGAATTGAGCTTCCTTATAGTGCGTAGTTAATGCTTAATCTTTTATGGAGTCCATTCGTGCTCTTCTTTTGCGTTAATAACTTGCTTCTGAATGTTATCTCTAATAGCACCCCTATCTCTAGGTACGAACACTCTATTCTCCCATAGGAAGTTATGGAAGTCCCATATAATATCCTTGTTCGCAGGAGCCTATGTTTCCTTTGTCTATCCAACAAAGTCCTCCTTTATACAGTACTATAGTATGGTGTTGTTGTATTCGCTGTCTTTATAGTATGCTATATGGTGTAATAAGAATCCGTTTAAGTCTTGTTGATTGATATCTTTAGGATTAATTATGGTGGTTTTCTATATCTCTGGGTTAATGTCGTTCTTATACTTCTTTGGGTAGGTTAACGCCATAATAGCTATTATTAAAGATTGTTTAACGCGTTTTGATAAAAATTAAGGGAAATGAAGGTTGTTTGATGTGTAGTTAGGTAGTGATCGTGATCCTATAGTCTGCGAAGGTACACCGAAGGTATTAAGATGGTTGTTTTAACGCGTTTTGGACGTTGACTTGGGACCCTAGGTTTAGTAATACTTCTAACCTAAAGTACTTAACTAAATCTTTGTAAACGTGGTTGTTCTACATAATAGACGCAACTTGGTATCTCCTAGTACTTAGTAACACTTCTATTACTAGTTTTCCGCAAGTCTAAGGTAGTATAGTATTGCCGGGATCCATTCTATATAAGCGCATATAGCACCCCTATACGAGACTATCTCTTCTGTTTAAAAACCTAGCTGCTCTATAGTTAACTGTGTATTCAACCACTAATCAGTGTTGGTTATATAGGGTGACTCACCAATAACGACTACTTGAGTAGGTTATAGTAATATTGGTTAAAAAGCTTATTGATTCTTATAATGAGGAAGGGCAAGGAGCTTAAGGCTCCTCGCTACGCTAGTGCTGTGGCGACACGTGATATATTCCCGACAGCTTTAGAGAATGATTATAATAGTATATAATAATACTTAAATTCTATTAAGATATAGATAAGCTAGGGTAGTTACTTTTACTTTTTTTATACTTTTTTACTATACCTTATAGGTATAGAACTAACTATATTAAAATATAATTAGGGCTTTAATAGACTTCATTTTTTAAAAGGATAAATATTTTATTTTATAAAGCGGCTAGACCCGCGTTTTATAGCTAACTATTTAAGAGTAAAGATTTAAACTTTTTTTTCTACCTAAAATAGGCTAATATTTTCTAGCCATTGTAGTAAAAGGGAAGGTTAATATATATTTTCTATAGTTCGCTTTATATCTCCCTTTACCCCTTCTTTTATACCTTTTTCTATATCTTTTTCTATACTTTTATTCTTTCTTTACCCCTTTCTTTATACTTTTATTATAAGAGTTTACGGCTAATAGGGTTATAGATAATAGATAATAGATAATTAATAGTAAATAGTAGACTACTTTAAAGTTTTTAAATATTAAATATTTATATTTAAAGGAACCTCTATAGAGAATTAGTCGCCTTTTATAATTTATTAGCTGGAATTTAAGATTATATATTATTTTAATTTAGCGCTACTAATAGAACTAATTCTTTTAATATCTAGTTTAGATTAATAAAATTATACTTTTATTTAGTTCTAAATTAGGGCTTTATATTATCTCTCTTTATTTTTATATTCTTTTTTATCTTTAAGAGTAGTAAAGAAAAAGCTATATAAAAATATCTAAGATTAGTAAAAAATCTATAAGAACTCTTAGAATAGGATTTAGTATATATATACCATATAGAGGAACACCAAAAGCGAGATCCGACCTATACTGTCCTATAGGGGTTCCTTTCCATCTTATCTTGTCCGTATAGTTAAGCTAAGAGTGAGGATCTCGTCTGTTACTAATGCAGCGGCGTTACGTCGTGGCTAGAGGGCGCTTTTGAATGCGTTGTCCTTGACGCCGTTAGAACAGCAGAGTTTTCGCGGGTCTTGGCGCTCGTTAATAATATAAGGCAACTTATCAAGAACAGAGAAATGGTCTTAAAAACTACCCAACATCTCTTTACCTAGGCACTAACCTAGGGCCACAAGCCAGCGCTTGCATTTGCTGGTGGAAGTAATAGGAATCTAAGGAGACAATAGGGCACCTTTATACTTGTTCCGCTCTAAGACTATACCTATAGTAAGGGCATAGGAAGAATCTTAACACTATTAACTATATTTAGTAACGTTAACCCTCCCTTTCTACGCAGCGGCGTTAACCTTTCTCTAGGTAGTGACGTTAATCTAAAATAGACTAAGAAAGAGCTGGGGACACCCTTCTCTAGGCAGCAATGTTAATCCAGAACAGACTAAGAAAGAGCTAGGATAAACCTATATAGGTAGGCTGGAACGGACTTAGATATAGGTATTAGTAATAGGAGGACAATAAGTTTAGTTAGTAGGCGGCTAAGGGACGGTAGCTGCGCGGCGTTAAGTTATTATGGGCCCACGCCTATAAGATATGGTTGGCCTATTGTTGCAAGAGCGTTATAGGTAACGTGAAGCAGCAATAGCTGTAGGGTGTGGTATATAATGGTAGCGACGGATGACTCTAGGAACTTTACCCCTTTACTAGGCTCTAACTCCTGGTAGACCTATTTTAGAGGAAGGATTAATACCTTATTAATAACACTATCTATATAGCCTAAAAGGACAGATGCGCGTGTTAGTCTATTTAGGCAGGGGTAGGCTGTAAGGATAGGCTTATGGAGCAAATTAGGTGCATATAGGTAGGAGCTGGCTTTGTCCACCAGTTACTGCGTAACCGTGGCAAGGAACTAGGCAAGCAGTTTAGGCAAACTTGCTGTGTATAGTAGTCTTACAATGCATATATATTCTGGAATGGCTAGGACTATTAGCCGCCTTTTAAACAACATAGTACTAGGACTAGATAGGATCCTGGACGAAGCCCTAAAGACCTATAGACCACTTATAGCACCTTGGCTTGCAGACGTAGCTAGAGCATGCTTTGCAATAGGCTACTACCCGCGACTTAGAAGATCTATAACGACGGTTGTCTTATGAAAAAAAGGCAAAGCAGACTACTTAATCCCAGGAAGCTACCGCCCTATTGCTTTAGAAAACACCCTAAGTAAGATCTTGGAAAAGGTTGTAGCGGATCGCATAGTAGATACGGTAGAGGAACACGCCCTACTACCACAAAGCCAAATAGGAGCAAGAAAGAATCGCTTAACGCTATTAGCACTTACACTACTCGCTGCTACTATTAAAACTGCATAGGCTATGCAAAAGGACTTTATAGTATCAATGCTCAGCCTAAATATTAGCGGCGCCTATGATAATATACCCCATAAGCGCCTCCTATACATCCTTAAGGCAAAGGGCTTCCTAGAATAGATTGTATAATTTGTTTAAAGGTTTATAGGCCAGAGAGAAACATTACTAGTCTTTAGCGAATACTAGAGCCCCCCTATTGCAGTTGCAATAGGTATACTATAAGGATCTCCCCTTTCACCTATACTCTTCCTTTTCTTTATAAGCAATTTACTTAACACCTTTAAAAAAGGGGCGACCTAGGGGATAGGCTTTATTAACAACACAAACCTAATTACATATAGGCCAATAGCTGTAGAGAATTATAGGACACTAGAGAAAGCCTATAGCACCTATATAGAATAGGCAAGATGATATAGAGTCCAATTCTTACTAGAGAAATACCAGCTAATCCATTTTATAAGAAAACGCAACCAATCTATAGATCTTTAGTATACAATTTATATCTAAGGCTTTAGGGGCCAACCAGTTTAGGGCCTAAGGGTATTAAGAGTATAGGTAGACAGCAAGCTCTAGTAGAGCGTATATGTGGCGTAAGCGGCCTATAAGGGCCAAGTATAGTATATTACACTATTTAGGATCGTTAATTCTATATGGGGTCTATGCTTCTAGAGGTCACGCCTACTATATACAGCAGTTGTTTGGCCAACTATGACATATAGATCCAGTATTTGGGCCATTAGGGAAACCAAGAAAGGCCCCTCTAAATCACTTCTTAAACCACTCTAAAAGGTCCAAATAGCCTACCTCTAGAGTATAATAGGCGGGTACAAGCAAACAGCCACAGCACTGCTTAAGAAGGAAGCCAATATTCCCCCCCTATAACTATATATTAAAGCCGCTGTAATACAAAGGGCGTAAAATAAACGCAACTCTAAGGTTATAAAGTATATTAAGACACGCCTAAATAAACTATGGAGGGACCCTAGGGTGCCCTATAGGAGAATAAACCAACAACCCTAAAGTAGGGAAGATATATTGGAGAAATAGGTAAAGAAAGCAGAAGAAGAATAGTGCTGCGTTAGGGCCTAGGCCTATATAGAGGAGGAAGGGAGACATATAAGAGGCCAGCAAAGATAATAGTAAGAAAGAGAAAGGAGCCAAAGCGGAGCATAAAAGAACACTAGGAAACCATCTACCGCAATATAATACTGGCTAGACTAACGCTGGAGAGGTATATAGGAGGCAAAGGTATAAAGGCTGACTTAGGTAAGAGGAACCCAAGCCGTAACATAGTTAACGCCATGGGGGGTAAATACTTAAGGGCTTTAAGAAGGCCTAATAAAGGCAGAAAATATAATAGCAACACTCTTAAAAACAGGGATAATAGGACTAAAAGACTGGCTCTACTAAGTAGGTGTCCTAGTAGGTAGCCTAAGATGCAAATATAGCTGGCCAAGATAGACACTAAAATATATAATACTGTTATACCCCCTACGCACTAACTAAGAAGCAATACTCTTAGCAGCTGGCACAGACAACTATAATACAATACTCTCAACATAAAAAGGTCTTAAGGCGGTCACCTAGTGGCTTATTAGCCAAAATATACTAGACCAGTTTTGGATTACAAGGAAAATGGTAACAGAAGGTAAAGGGGTGAGTAATAGGCGCCCCCTAATAACTCTATAGTAGTAGAGTAGAGTTTACAATACTAGCGCATCCATAGGCTTATTACGGCAGCAGTGGTTCCTAAGGAGGTTAAAAAGTAAGGTAGTAGAGCACCACAGGTAACTCGCAGGCGCCTTACAGGCGCCTTATAGGCGAGTCCTAAAAGGCGGGGAGATAGATCACGGGGTTTTCTCTAATAGAGTTTTCTCCCTATATGTATATAAGGAGTAGTCCGCGTGGGCCTAATAGGGATCCGAATCGGACGTTAAGCAATGAATAATAATAATATATATATACTATATAAATAGTTTTAAATATATTAAATTAAATATAGTAGCTATATATAAAATAGGAGAGAGAGATAGGATTAAATATATAATAATTTAAAATTTAAATATTAAGCTTTATATAGTTTATATGGCTTTTAAATACCTAAAATAATAAATATTAGAAGAGAAATATGTTTATATTTATATAATTAATTAGGCGGCTAATAAAAAATTATAGCTTAATTATTTTACAAGCGGATAAGAATTAGTCTTTAAAATAATATAAAGCTATTTCTATTTAACTAGATTAAGGTAAGTTTTTAATATATTTTAAACGCGTTCTTTTTTTTTTTTTTTAAAATCCGTTATATTAGACTATGTACAATACTGCGCATACAGCCTCTAGGCTATGGCGCTATAGTTCTATATATATAAATCCTTTCTAGGCAGCTTAATATATATTAGTAGCTATGTCCTAGTAGTTTATAAACCTCTAAACTAGTGGTTTACCGCTTCCTAGTAGAATACTAGGTTGCTAACAACTAATAAATAGTTTAAAAACAATAGAAAAGACTATAAGAAATTAAGAAACCCTAACGCCTATCTATATCTAATTTATAGTTTATTTCTGCCCTTTTACTCTCTATAGTCTATCTACTAGAAATCTAGTAGAAGTTGCCTCCTTCTAAAATCCTATTTATTTTATCTATTCTTCTATAGAATCTTCCGCGCTAGTACTATGCTAGTTTAGCTACTTTAAGAGTCTTGCAGTCTTTACTATTAGTAAAGAGGGGTAGTATGCTTATAAGGCTTTCCTATTATTATACAGGTAGAATAGGCGTGGTCTTTAGATAAATGTGCAGCCGCATAGAATCTATAGGCCCTAGTAGAGCACCTATCTCCTATATGGCCAAATTTTTGGCAGCTAGTGCACTGCGTAGTTAGAGAGACTTCGAGGTATTTTACTACCTTAGTAGCTGTATCTGCAATTAAAATCTCTTTTTACTTAAGGATTTCTTGTCTTTTTCCTTATTCTTTATAGTAAAAACTATAAAGCCGAATCTGGTTTGTGGATTGTGTCTTTTTATACTAGATAAGATCCATCTAGGTAGTCCTTATATTCTTATAGGATTAAAGGTCTCAATTTCTTCTTTTAGAAGCTTAGAGCCCCCTTCTCCTAGGAATGGTAGGGTAGGGACACTATAGGCTATAACTTAAACCTATGGTTCTAGTTTTTGTTCTCTTTAAAAGATAAAGTAGTTATATAAGATCTCCTTATACTTAATTAGGAAATCTGCATTATACTCTTCTGTAGTTATAAGGAAAATATTTTGTTTTCCTTTAGTTCTAGCTATAGACGCTAAAACTGGTTTTTCTACTTGCAGTTTTAATGCAAATAGTTGATTGACTTTGTTTCGTATAGAGAAAGTATCTAAAGGTTAGTCCTTTTGGTCTATAATTAGGACTAGCCTTCTTTTTTATAGCTGTTTTTTCTTACTTTTAGTAGAAGTAGAACTAGAGCTAGGCGTGCTACTAGTTACTCTACTAGAAGGAGGAGGGGTAGACAATAATAGTAATAGTAAGGGAGGTAAGGAGGATAAAGGAAGAAGGTCCTTCTTTAGCCTCTCTGCGTAGGTTTCTTTAGTAGAGGCTACCTCCTTATAGAGAGCTCTTACTTCTTCTACTAGTCCTTTTAGGACATCTTCTTCCTCTTCTTCCTCTTCTTTTTCTCTTATAAAGGGGTTTTCTCCTACTAGGACACTTTATATATAGTCTACTAGCTATCTAATATGTTTTCCTCTTTTATCTCCTTTTAGCTCTTTTTAGGCCTAGTGTAACGGAACCTTGTAGTAGGAACTACGGTGGGTCCTATTATTAGGCTGGGTATATAGGTAAGAATAAGTCAACAATGTAATAATAACTGGTAGAGTGGTTGCCTAATAGATTAACTCCAATTGTATTCTAAAATTCACTATAAGGAGAGAACTATCTATGGTAGGGACTAAGGTCCTTTAAATACACAACCGTACTCCTAAGAAATCCTCTCTTGTACGTAAGGTACGTGTTATACGTATTATACGCGGGCGTACACTGCGTATACTCCGTACACTATGTATAATATTATGTGACTCGCTTACTATTCCTTATTATATAGTTCCACTAAATCCATCCTAGACTATACCTATATTAACTAACTAGCTTCCTCTAACTCTTCCCTAAGTAGTTATAACATTGTACTTAAAGCGTCTGTAATACCATCTCCCTCCTCTTTATTTTTGTCCTTAAAGATTCCTAACATCTCTAAGTTATCTACTAGAGATGTAATATCTGTTTAATTAGTCTAGTTAATATCCTTGCTTATTATACCTAAAGCTTCTTCTTCTTTATAAGCGCAACATTATGCTCGCACTATGGCTGCTATACTATCGCTTAGTGAGATAATGTTGTCTCCATATTCTTATTGTGCGAAAGCGGGGTTAGTATATATTATGGTGGCGAGTCCCTCGTCCTAATAACCCTTGTTTTGCTTAGAGTGCACTAAAGCAAATATTTAATTGTCCTGCGACGTTCGCTCTATTTCTGACGCTAAGTATGCGCGTCTTATAACTCTTAACAGTCTTCGAGTTCCTTAAGTAACTTATTATAGGGTCTTGTGTTTAATCTACCGCTACAAAGCTTAAGTCCGAGTTAGCTACCGCGTGCGCCAAACTCTACCGTTCTTCTAAAAAGACCGCTTGGGCCCTTAAGGCTTAGCGTCGCTCCTTTAAGTCTTAACAGACTACGTTCGCTCGGTTAACCCGTCTTAAGAAGGTTTATAAGAAGGTTTATTCTAAGAAGTGGAAACTTATAGAATAGGGCCTTTAGGAACTTGGTAATAAAAGAATGGACCTTCTTCCCATTAAGAGGGAAACAACTCTAAGTAGCTTAGTAGGTGCTCCTTTTAGGTCCCCCTTAGGTGACTTGTTCTTTGGCAATCCTTCTTTATTAATATTACCTAACCCTTTTTCTTCTAATACTCCTATACCTTTCCTATAGCGTTCCCTAGGTTGCTTAGTGGTTTCTAAGTAGTCTTACTATAGCCTATCCACTTTACCTTATACCACGTTTCGTTATCTACGTCCTTATAACTGATAATCTTTAAAACTTACTATTTGTCTTCTTTCTGCCCTCTATATATATCTGCCTTATAGACTGGTGGTTTAATACCTCTATGTGCTGGTTCTAGTATCGCGATATGTTATATAGGGTAGATTTTTATTTTAGCTAGTAGGTTTAACTTGTACATAACTAATAAAACTCTTTTTATAATTTCGAAGGGTCCTAGTCTAATATAGTCTAACTTTTTGCTTAGTCGTTAACTCTTAAAATTTTTGTGTAGTAGCTATACTTTATCTCCCTCCTTAAGATCTGGTCCCTTAGATCTCTTAGTATTATAGTACCTTTTTATTCTTTGCTGTACTAGTTTAGCTGTTTCTATAAGGTCTGCATAAAGATTCATTAATATCTCCATTCTTTATTTGGCTGTGCTACTCGTCTTTTTTACTTAATATGGCAATAACAACGTTCTTAGCTTATATCCGTAGTTCGCCTTAAATAGTAATATCCCCATTCCTTCTTATGGTATTGTGTTGTATGCAAACTATATAACTAGTAATAATAATACCTAATTGTTCTATGCGTGATTAATATAATATTTTAGATACTGTTCTAGTGTCTAGTTTAGCCTTTCCGTTTATCTGTCCGTCTGCAGATAATACACTGTAGAGGTTGCTGCGCGAACTCCCTATTCTGCTAGAAACACCTCCTAAAATGCTACTATAAATCTTGGATTTCTGTCTAATATAATTTTGTCTAGTGCTCCATGTCTTACAAACACTTCTTTTATATAGATTTTAGTGATATCTTCTACTAATATTTCTTTTGTATATGCTATAAAGTATCCCTACTTTGTTAGCTTGTCTACTATTACTAAGATTACGTTGTGATCTTGTCCTATAATAGGATCTTTTAACTTTAGTAACTTAATAATAAAGTCCTATAATATAACTTCCTATGGTCTTCCTGGTACTTTAATAGATTGTAGCCCTCTATATAGCTTATGCCTTGTCGGTTTATTCCTTTGGCAATCTAGATATTCCTTTATAACTTATCTCGCTAGTCCCCAGATTCCTTAAATAATATACTCTTCTTAAAGTCTTAACACTAGTCCTATAGACCCGTTATATCCTTATATTATTCCCTTATAGAATTCCTTAATAAATTCTTCTGTAATAGACTTAGGCATATACGTTGCTTCTCTATTTTCGTATTACTCTGAGTCTGGATCCTTTACCTATACTTTTTAGATCTTCTATGTCTAATTACTCTCTAGTAATTCGTGGATCTGACTTTCCTTAGTTGCTATAATTCTTAGATAATTATACCTAATTAATCTATTTTAATCCTTTCGCAATAAAGCTTCTAATGGCTTTTTATTATTCTATAGTTTAGCTTTTCTGCTTAGAGCATCTACTCGTGCATTATCTATACCCTTGGTATGCTGAATTTCAAAATAGTATTCTATAAGTATTTCTGCCCATCTAACCTGTCTTTGGTTGAGTTCCTTTATTGTTAGGAATCCTATAAGGTTCTTATAGTCCATTTTAACTATAAATGGTTCCTCTATGCCTTGCAAGAATGCTCTCCATTTCTTAAGTGTTGTAACTATGCCTAGCAACTCCTTATTATAAATGTCGTAGTTTAACTCTGGTGGTGTCATCTTTTAACTATAGTATGCTACTAGATACTATGCGTCCTAGTACTTCTATAGCAAATATGCTCCTAGTGCAAAGTCTAATACATTTGTCTTAACAACCATGTCTAACTCTAGTTAATAGATCTTGAGGATTAGTTCTTAGGTGAACAACTCTTTAAGTTCCTAGAACAGCTTCTTCTACTTACTACCTTAAACCCACGGTTCCTCTTTCTTTATTAGCCTTATGAACGGCTTAGTGTTCTTTAACCACTGTGCTATAAACCTTCTATAGTAGTTACAAAACCCTAAAAACAACCTTAACTGCGTAATGTTCTCTGGTTCTTGCCAACTCACTATAGCTTTAACTTTCTTTGGGTCTATGCTGATTTTCCCTAGCTTAATAATAAATCCTACAAAATCGGTTTTCCTTGTAAAGAACTCGTATTTCTTAATTGCTACTGGCATCTGTTCTTCCTATAGTCTTTTTAAGACCTATTTAACGTGTTCTTTATATTCTTCCTCGTTTTCTAAGTAAACGATAATGTTGTTGAGGTATGCTATAACAAACTTATCTAGGTATTCTCCTAATATATTATTAATTCACTTCTGGAACGTTACTAGTGTATTTATAAGCCTAAATTGCATAACTAATGGTTTATATAGTCCTTCCTTTAACCTAAAGGCTGCCTTCTATTTGTTACCTTCCTTAATTCTAATCTAATGGTACGCCTATCTTAGATCTATCTTTATAAAGATCTTTACGTTGCCTATCTAGTCTTGAATTTTGCTAATTAAGGGTAAAGGATACCTATCCTTTCTAGTAATGCTATTTAACTGTCTATAGTTTATACACATCCTAAGTTTTCTGTTTTTCTTTAGGATGAATAGTACTGGATATCCTGCTAATAACTATAACAGTCTAATATATCCCTTGCGTAAGTTCTTCTAGATAAACTCTTTAAGCGCTACTAACTCTGTTTTAGTAAGCTTATAGATTAGAAAGAACTTTAGACTTATTTCCTCTTTTAATTCTATCTTATAGTCCTATGCTGCATGCTCTGATAGCTTTTTACTTTCTAGTAACCATAACTTTTTACTATACTTGTGGTATCTTTTTGGTATATAACTTAAGCCTCGCTTAGTCTCTTTATATGTCACTCTGACTTAGTACTATACTAACTTAGTTTACTGTTGTATCTTACGTTGTTAAGTATCCTTAATATTAACCTGACCTGTAACCTAATTAATTTTTAGATTGTACTCCTATAACTAAGGCATTCCTAGTATCGCCTTGTCCTGTCCTAATGGTAGGATATTAAAAGATATTCTAACTGGTCTTCCTTTAATAGTTAACTAAATAGGTCCTATTTTAAGATAGATAATACCTCCTCTATAGGCTATCTGATCTCCTGAAATTATTATAAGTGGATATAGGTGTTCCTTTTGTTTATATAGTAACCCCATTCTTTCTACTATCTTTGGTAATATATGGTTTCTTATTACTCTACTATCTACTAACGCTTTAAACTGTTGATCTTGCTATTTAACTTGTAAACTTAGGTATTAACCTTATATTTCTTTAAGGGTCTAAAGCTCTAATACTAGTTTCCTCTGGTCCTGTATACCTCCTCTTTTTCTGACTGTTAGCTGCTAGATCCTATTTATACTTAATCTACTCTTAGCTAATACTTAGTTTGTTTCTTTTCCTTTATATGCTATAGATAAGTATTCTCTAGGTACTTCCACCACTATTATCCGTCTAGGTATTCTTCTATAAGAAATCTTCCTGGTTAAAGTGTTAAGTCCCCTTAACCCTATACTTCTACTAGGTGCTATCTATGTATATACTTAGCGTTTCTAAACCGCCTTTCCTTGGGTGCCCAATATATTCTTATTAGGTACTTCCGGTTCTTATCTTTTGGTACTCTATATATGTTGTAGGTGTTATCTACACAAGCTATCCACAATAGTGTATAATACGCTAGGTGACTTGGGTTAACTCTTAGTTTATTTTTATTCTTAAGTTTAAACCTATACCTGGTTAACCTAACTACTAGTATCTCTGTTATAGGTACTAAGATTTATTATTCGCTTCTTTAGTTCTTAGATCCCTCTTCTAGGTTCCTTAACATTATAATTAATACTCCTTTAATATAACTTATGCGTTTCTCTGTAATGGGTTAGTCTTAGATAACTTTTTTATCTAGCCACATATAAAAATCTTCCTATTTATTATTGTGTTGTTGCCTATACCACTTTCTATATAACTGGTTTAGTGTGTATGGTCTATCTATTAGAAAGTACCTTGTTATTACTATATTATAACATCCTTTAGTATATCTTTCTTTAAACCTAGTTGGAATATCTAGATCCTCTTCTTATTCTAGTTTGTCTAACTATTTTGCCCTTAGTGTCCCTGCACTCGGCCTATTAGTGATTCTTTATATAGGTGCTCTGTCCCTTCTATAGTTTAACATGCTAGATCTCTGGTCTAGTTTCTGTTCTTATTATATAATAATTCTTGTTCTGAACTTATTTATAGTTTCTTATTTTCTATGTCTTGTAGCTGGATCTTTGTAGTTACTTTACTTTTTAATCCTAGTATTAACTATTTAATATTTAGGCTGAATACTGCGTTTACCTAGGATTGCTAATGTTCTTATTCGTTCCCTAAACTTATAGTTCTTAAACTTGCGTCCTGTATTTATTCATTTACCTATAAACTAAGTTGCTGCTCTTCCCTATCGGTTTCCGTCTATTATGGGTTCTTAGGTGTGTCTTATTTTATCTTAAAAATCTTAAGCTTTTTATATCTCTTCTTAAGAATCTTAAGCCTGTGGCCTTTTACCTTTATTAAGTAATAAGCTAGCACTAGTAGTTGTCTACTTACTTAGTTTCTTCTAAATATTGCTCCTATTATCTTATAAAGCGATAGAAATTATATTTAATAGTATTATAATACCCGTTACTAAACCTTGTTTTGTAATGGTTTTAGTCTCTACTTCTATTTCAACCTCTTTAAGGTTTATATGCTTTTAGTAAGCTACCTTTATTACCTTGTTATTAGTAAATGCTTCGCCTGTGTTAAACTTATTGTCTTTAATGTTTAATCTATAAGCTAGTTCGTTAGTTCCTCTAAACTTAGATAATAATAGCTCCTATAGCTAATAGCTTACGCTATACTTAGCGTCCTTATAAATTCGGTATGCGTTGTTATAACAATACGCAAAACTGTTAATTAAATATTCCTTTATTCCTCGTAGTGCACCATTATCCCTCTATATGTACGTGTCTCCTGCTGGTTAGGTTCCCTTTACCACGTAGTTACTCTAACCACCTTTATAGTCTCTGGCGAAATGACCTTGTTTTCCGCAATTTATATAAGCCCTATCTTTAAACTATTTTTCCTGCTGTGGAGTCCGCCTAAATGTCTTCTACTACTAAGGTTTCTGGTTTGGTCTTTGCTTCTAGGTCCTTTAATTACTAGATTTTTAACCTTTAGGTTTCTATAGTTTCTTTCCCTATCTTTAGGTTTCTTTGGTACCGCTTAGGTCTATTGGCTTTACGCTATTCTATAGTTTTTAACTCTATGTCTGTTGTTGCGTGCTCTGCGCCTTATACAACTATGGAACTCTGTCTTGCCCTTTCTTAGCTTGTTCCCTTTAATAGATCCTATTATTAATCTTTATTAACTGGTTTATTAACTCTCTTAGAGTATCTGTATCTTCTATTAGGATGATTATATCCTAGACTTTAGCCTTAAGTCCTTACTTATACTGTGCTATAAGCGCCCTGTTGTTCCACTTAACCTATATAGCTAGTGTTTAAAACTGCGTTGTATACTTAATTACTAAAGTGCGTTATACTAAGTTCTAAAGCTTTTGTTCTATTGTGGTTGTTGCCTCTGGGTCTTTAAACATCTGCGTTAGTTGTTCTATAAATCTGTTCTAACTAGTAAATATATACTATACGTTCTGGTTAGTAGTTGTTATGCCATTGGCCTATATTTCTGTGAGGTATGATTTAAACTACTTAAGTGTCCTCCCTGTTAGGAATAATCCTGCATAGGCTACTTAATTTAATAATATTACTAACTTTACTCCTTTCTGCATTACCTTAAAGTATATCTGCGTAAGAAATCCCTTAAGCTTTAACTTCTCTCCTAAGAACCGTTTAATTAAAGGTAGTTTAATTTTAGCTGCTTTAATTCCATTAATGCGTTTTTTAAGTATCCTATTATTGTCTTATAAGTAATTAACTATTTCCTGTAACTAACCTCGCGTAACTACTTAAGAATCTATATCCGCCATACTAGTATCTCCTGGCCCTGAGGTTGTTGCTGCCGTTAATAGTGTTGTAACTGGTGCTTTAGGTGGTATGTTGTTTGATCTTATTTAATACCGTAACCTTGGTAGTGAATGTGTAATGGAACCTTATAGTAGGAACTATAGTGGGTCCTGTTATTAGGCTAGGTATATAGATAAGAATAAGTTAATAACGTAATAATAACTAGTAAAGTGGTTACCTAACAGATTAACTCTAATTGTATTCTAAGATTTACTATAAGGAGAGAACTATCTACGGTAGGGACTGAGGTCCTTTAAATACATAACCGTACTCCTAAGAAATCCTCTCTTGTACGTAAGGTATGTGTTATACGTGTTATACGCAGGCGTATACTGCGTATACTCTGTATACTACGTATAATATTATGTAACTCGCTTACCATTCCTCGTTACATGGTTCCACTAGATCTATCCTAGACCGTACCTGTATTAACCAACTAGCTTCCTCCGACTCTTCCCTAAGTAGTCGTAGCATTGTACTTAAAGCGTCCGTAATACCTAGATTAGGCTTTCTAAAGCCTTGCATAGATATTATTCTGGGGAAAGGGAAGAGAAAGGTATACTAGGCGTACCAGGCGTAGTAGTTGTTAGTTTTATTATCTTTTTTATAGGTTTTTGGGGGGTTTTTTTTTTCAGGAGAAGATTAAGGATGTCCTCTTTTTTTTCCTATCCTAAATAGGCCAGGAGAAGGAAAAGGGTGAGAAAAAGTAAATGTAGAGTCTTTATCCCTTATTTCTATAAGAGGTTTTTTTAGACCTATTAGGCCTTAGCATTTTGTATCTTATAGGGGGGTTTCCTAGTTTTTACAGTAGATAATAACCTTCTTAGGTCTCTTATCTCCTAGTCCTAGAGGTAAAAAACTAGGCTAAAAGCCTTGCTAGTTTTTACTATCTTTTTACGCCCTTTGTCCTTACTAATCCTACTAGAAGATTTCTGGGGAGATTAGGTTAAAGGTAGTAGAAAAACTAGCTAAAAAAGACTAGTATAGTTATTTTCTTTTCCTATTAGAAGTAGAAAAAACTACTAAAAAAAGGACTTGTTATGCTTTTACTAGCAGAAAAGCCCTAAAGGCAATCCTCCTCTTATTAAAGAAAATCTAACTAAAGGAGATATAGAAAAGTGCCTACACCTCCTATTTTATTAGGCTTTTACTTTTTATAGAAGAAAACCCTAGGAAAAGTCTATGTTTTATTATTTTGGTATTCCTATCCATGCCTCGCTTATAAGCTAGAACTACCCCTTTAAAGAATGTTTTGTTATAGGAAAGGGGGTAAAACGACAAATAAATCCACCTCTAGCTCGCTAGGCAGTAGGAATTAGGTCTTAAAGGTTGGAAAATCGATTGTTTTTAATAGGGAGATGGGTATGCGTAAGTTTTGAAGTGCGGTGCTACCTTTTAGTAAGGTTGCATATGCGGTAAAGGTTTAAACGCGTTCTGATCTAGTTCTAAACATATTTAGCTTAAAGTTCCTTATATTATATTTCTTACTAAGGCATTTACTAATCCTCTTACTGTACTTATAATTAAGGATTGTTTAAATCTTTTAGAGTGCCTATAGACGCTATACAAAGGCTATACTTACTGTATTAACTTAAGAGGTATAGATATATAAAAAGCCATATAGGTAAGTTAATAAAAATCTAAATTATGCCCTAACTATATTTATAACTAGTTTATAACGCGTTTAGATCCAATATAGAACTAGACAAGTATATACTCCTAAGCCTATAATGTCCGCTCTCTTAAATATAAGAGCTAAAAAAATATATAATGCGTTATTTAGGAGTAAAATATTACGAATATCTTTAAAATTAGTTATAATCTTTAAGCTATACTATAGTTACTAAAGAGACATAGGGTCTAATATAGAGAGAGCGGGTAGCCCTAAATAGAAGCGACCCAAATATTTATAAATATAATATAAATAGGTACGGAACTAGTTCTAAATATATTTAGTACTTAAGTTAATATACACAAGCTTGTTTTTAGTAGCTTAAAGATAATTTTAAGTTGAAAATATATGCAGCTCTTAAATAGAGGCTTATATGCTAACAATTAAGCAATAAAGATGCCCTATATATAATAATCTTACCTAAATATGTTTAAAACCTAACTGGATTACATCTAAAACTAATTATATTAGGATATTACTAACGTTTAGCACTTATTTCTTACCTATACGTAGGCTACTATAGAAATATATTTAGAGTACTTTTAAAAAGCATTACTAGCAAATAAGAAATATAATACTGCGTATTTAATACATCGGTAAAATATTGTCCCCTATTAATGGCCTCAATGGTTAGTTATTAACGCAATTGGCGCACAGTTAAGGGCATTTGGCAACTCGACCGACTAGCCTATATTGTAGTTTTTTTTAACATACTGTTTACGCGCAGGCTGTGCGCAAACTACGCAATTGGCGATTTTGTTAATTTACCTTTTTACTTATAAAATATTGAAGTCTTTTAAGTTCTCTATTATATAATACGACCTCCCTAGGTAAACTTTTTATAAAAAAATTATTATGTAATTATTTTTTTATTAGCGTTAATAGGGGGCTTACTAGAATCTTAGTATAGCGGACTAAATGTACTAAACCGCTAACTATTAAAATTTTTGCAGAAAATCAAAGCCTATATCTCCGTATTTCTATACCAAAAAATGTAGAATTTTAACCATCTACATTTATTTGAATTTCTATATGTAGTATATAAATAAGGCTTAAGTTTATATAGTAGGCAAAGTTTATATACTAATTTCTAGTATTCTAGTAACGAATCTCCCGCGTTTACTACCGCAGCGCAGCTTTTCTATAGCAATTTAATTATAACTTCTTCAACGAACTTTCTACCTACTGCCGTAATGCTATTAGATCTAGTAGAGAGAGCTAGTAAGCTTTTAGGTAATATAGCTTATAAAGCTTTAAGGATTTAGAGTTCTAATTAGTTGGTTCCTTTTCTATTATTATAATAGACGCTAATAGTTCTATAGCTATTTAGACATTCTTTACCTATTATTATAATGGCTATTGTTTGTAGTATATAGATATTATCTCCTTAGCTTTAAAGAAGCCAGATTTAGAACACTTATAACCTCTTTATTAAGCTCTTTAGGATGTTAGATTTTAATAATTTAATTAACAAGGTTCTTAAGTCTCCTTCTTCCTCTCCCTCTCCACTATATCTTCCGCCTCTTCTACTACCACTACTGCCGCCGCCGCCGCCATCCGCCTCCTCTGCCCCCTTTACGGCCTCTACGCTAGCGCCACTAGGCCACCTCTTTTACTCGCGCCACTCGCCAGTTACTTCGTCTAGAGATATATAGGATATTCCTTTATTAAATAAGAAGGAGGAGAATAAGGATAATAGTAAGGATAAGGATAAGGATAAGGATAGTACGCCCGCTAACGGACTTAGGTAAGCTATAGAGTATACTAATGCAGTGTTTAATAGCTATAGCTAATACTATTATATAGAACTGCTACTACTACCGCCACTACTACTACTACTACTACTACTACTACTACTACTACTACTACTACTACTACTACTACTACTACTACTACTACTACTACTACTACTACTACTACTACTACTACTACTACTACTACTACTACCACTACTACCACCGCCACTACCGTCCTCTTTAACGCCCCTTCGCCCACCTCTACTACTGCTGCCCTTAGCCTTCCCTCCCCCACCTAGCATTATACTAACTTACAAAATACTAGTGCTATAAATACTGCGGCTGGATAATTTGGCTATATAGGTTAGGTTTAGTAGGGCGCTCTATTAGCTTGTTGCCGTAAGGCAATAGCTTATACCCGCCTAATAGACAGTTTATATAGTAAGGTGTAGCTAGCGGCTTATAACCGCTGTGCTGCTAATAGACTTATTTATAAGATATATTATACGGCATTTTATAGCCAGAAGACTCTAGGGCATTAGTATAGTAAGTGCCGCCTGGTAAATAAGAAGTACCCATTACCCCAGCGTGGCCCTAAGCTATAACTAAGCCGTGCTAGTTATGGGGAGGAAGAAAGGGAAGGAAGGGGAGAAAAGGAGGGGTAGGAGGGGAGGGGAGGATTAGGGGGAGAGCGTGTTGCTATTTCTATATAGATAAGCAGTTCCTAATACGTTCTAATTATATATAGCTATAATAGTGGAATAGAAAGCTATAATAGGTTAGTAACTAGTTATAAATTATATACTTATTGCTTCTTCTCGCTTCTTAATAGAAGGAGCCCCTCCTTTTCCAATATTCCTAGTTCTAAAGCTATGCTTCTTTATATAGTTTCTAATGGTGCCGCAATCTCTAACCTTCTTCTAAACACGTTATAAATATATTAGTAATATATTATAAACCCAATATATTCATCTACTTACCGTATATAGTACCGGATTCTCTAGATTATGCGAGATATTATACCGACAGAAAACCTCCCCCATAGTTAAATCCACCTTATTACTATGCTAGTATTATATTAGGAATATGTTCTAAATAAATTTGGAACTACTTACTATAGTAAAAGCATCTACGCCTTTAGGGAGCCTTTCTATTTTTAGATAGGCTTTATATGCGGCCTAAACTATTAAAATACGTTCAAAATGGGTCGCAGATAGCTTACGCAGCTCTTTAATATACTAGAAATTGTATTTTAAATTGGTTTGGAATAAATTTAATAAATTTATAATAGAAGGTAAGGTAGAAGGTGAGGTTAAAGTTTAACAGGGAAAGTTAAATTTGGTATAATAGGCGGAGGTTTCGCCTATCAGGCCGACATTTTAGCGTGGTCCAACTGACCTATACGTACATACCTTATAAAGCACTACGCAATCTAATTAATCGACTTAGTCGCGATCTAAATTTAGACTCTACTACTTATACTATAACTAAAATTAAGACTTAATTGTAATGTTGCAGTTCTAAAACTTATATAACACGTACTTTGATTTTCGCAATATAGGCGCAAACAAGTTAAACGTACGTGATATTCTAACTTAATAAGAAAGCATCTAAACCAAATAAGGTAGGGGTGTATGCGTATTAATTCGGGGGTATACGTGTATTATTTAGGGGGTGTATAGCTAGCAGTGGCCTAAAAAATAGAAGAGCCAAATAACCTAAAGAAGAAGAAACTAAAAAAAGTAAAGGGAGAAAAAGAGGTAAAAAGTCCTTATAAAGGGTCTAAAGAAGAGGTAAAGAGCCCCTATAGGGGATCTATAACTTTATAATTATATAATATAATTACGGTAATATAAACTACTAACTTATAAGACCCCTACTTATTAGCCTAAATCTAAAAAAACATCACATCCTTATAATATAAGAACTATTCTATAGCACCCATATACAGTTATCATACTACCCCTAAGGTTTCTACCTCCTATATAAACTAAAAGCAGCTATACGCGTATACTTTATTATAAGTAAGGCTGTTAGCCTAGCCTAGCCATATAGTTATAGTAGATAGTTAATCTAAATATTATAGCTATAATAATCTAAACGCGTAGGGGACTAGTATATGTTATTAACTATATAACCCTAGGACTGTAAAAGCGCTATAAATAGAGGTTATTACAACTTTATTAAGCCTACTTATAACTAAAAATATAGAGTTTATTCTATTAGAAGATATATACCTCTACTATATATAGTATGGAGGTAGCTATATTACAACTAAACTATAGGTAGAGAGCCTACTAAAGCTGTAAATAGTTAAGGCCTTAAGTTAGCTACCCCTCTAAGGGCAACTATTTGGCAACGAGGTATAGCTAAGAGTATAATTAACCTTATATTTATAAATAAAGGCCCATACTAAAGGCTTAAGAGATATACCCCTAAAAAGAAATAGGCACTTGCCTTAAGCTATATATTTCTCTAAATATAACTAAACCTAGACACTAAGGCACAGTTAAGTAGTAAGAGATATGTAATTAAAAGGCTTAATATATATAGCTTTTTTAATATAGTTAAGTAATAATTTCAAGACCTTTAAAAAAAATCTACCTAGTATTAAATTAGTAAGTTATACTAGCTACCCTAAAGAATATTAACTAGAGGCTAAAAGAGATTTAGGTAGTAATTTAAAATAGGCTTAAAAAGTACTGTCTAAAATTAAAGCTAGACCCCCATATGTAAAATATATAGTCTATATAGTATATAGTCCTTATAGCTAACTAGTAGAGAGTAAGAAAAAGATATATAAGAAGCTAGGGGCCTAAGGATAAGAAATAGTATAAGAATGTAAAGAACTAGCTAAATAAAATGCCCTAAAGTATAAAATAAAGAATAATTAGAGATAATTTATTAATAAATATATTATTAACCTAAACCTTCCCTATAATAAAGGCCTCTAGGTAATAATAAAAAGAGAAAACACCTAGTAGAAAACCTATATCTATTACCTCTATAAAGAATAGGCGAGGTATAAAGTATAAGTAATAATAATAAAAAAGGCAAAATTCTTATAAAGAGATTCTTCCCTTAGCCGGCTTTAGTAGACCTTAATAATATTATAAGAGAGGTACTAGTAACCCACCTTTAGGTTAAAAGCGATATAATAATAGAAGAAATAGCTAAAACTATTAGATACCTCCCTAATAGCAAAGTGCTAAAACTGGATAAAATGTTAAATAAGGCCCTAAAGACCTATAGAGAACTAATAGCCCCCTAGCTAGCAAATATAGCTAAAGTATATTTTATAATAGGATACTACCTATAACTTAGAAGAACTATAATAATAGTTATACTACGTAAAGAAGGTAAGGTAAATTACTTAACTCTAAAAAGCTACCGGCCTATTATACTAAAAAATACTCTTAGTAAGATTCTAGAGAAGGTAATAGCGGACTATATAATAGATATAGCTAAAAAATACGCTTTACTTCTATAGAACTAAATAGAGGTAAAAAGGAAACACTTAACGCTATTAGTACTTACCCTACTTACTACTACTATAAAAACCGCGTAGACCCGACGAAAAGACTATATAGTATTAACACTTAGCCTAGATATTGGCGGCGCTTTTAATAATACACCCTATAAGCGCCTTCTTTATACCCTTAAAATAAAAGGCTTTTTAAAGTAGACCATATAATTTATATAGGGATTTTTAGGCTAAAAAAAACCTTATTAGTCTTTAGTATGTACCGGAGGCCCCCTATTAAAGTTATAATAGAAATACTATAAGAATTACCTCTCTTACCTATACTCTTCCTTTTCTTTATAAGTAACCTACTTAAACCCTTTAATGAGGTAGTAGCCTAGGGGATAGGTTTTATTAATACTATAAACCTAATTATATATGGACTGAGAGCTATAGAAATCTATAGGATACTAAGAAAAGCCTATAATACCTATATGGAGTAGGTAAAGCAATATAAAGCCCGCTTTATACTAGAAGAATATTAACTAATATATTTTATAAAGAAATGAAGTTAATCTGTAGACCTCTAATATATAATTTATATCTAGGGCTTTAGGGGATAACCAGCTTAGGGGCTAAGGGTACTTGATATATAGGTAGATAGTAACCTCTAGTAAAGCGTATATATAAAGTAGATGGCCTATAAGGGCTAAATATAGTTTAACGTAATATCTAGGATCGTTAGCTCTATATAGGGTCTATACTTTTATGGATTACGCCTACTATATATAGCGGTTATCTGGCTAACTATAATATATAGCTCTGGTATTTAGGCTATTAAAGAAATAAAAAGCGCCTCCCTAAAACGCTCCTTAAGCTACTCTAAAGGGTTTAAATAGCCTACCTTTAAAGAATAATATGTGGGTATAAGTAAACGGCTATAGTACTACTTAAGAAATAATAAATATACTCTCTCTATAGTTATACATTTAGGTTACCATAATATAAAGGGCGTTAAAGAAGCGTAACTATAATATTATAAAGTATATTAAGATATGCCTAAGAAGGGCATAGAAGGGCCTTAGGGCCTTTTAAAAAAGGAGCCTCTAGTAACCCTAAAGTAGGGAAGACGTATTAGTAAAGAGGTGGAAAAAGTAAAAGAGGAATAGTATTGCGCTAAGGCCTAAGCAGTGTGTCCAACAGTTAGCGGACAGCGAGCTTTAAGGCCTTATCGCTGACGACTACAGCTAAGTAGATCGCTCGCTGTCCGCTATGTTAAAATTAGGTACGCTAACTGTTACGCTATTAGCTCGCTGTCCGAATTAGGCAATTTATATAAAGTTTATAGTGTTTTATTGCGGATTTTTGGCAGCACCTTTCCAGCCATCTATACCGCCTATAATTCCTAGTAAGCTAGCTAGTAACGCCTAATAAGGGAGTAAGGTTAGTATACTAAGGATAGTGGTAATAAGAAAAAGGTCGCCGTTTACTATAAAAAGAAGTTTGTGTATACGCGTTAAGTTTTAAAAGAGCATAATATAATGAGGTATTATATAGGTTACCCTTCGGGTACCTAGTAGATAGGTAACTAATAGTTAGTTACTATAGTAATGTCTTTATAGTTCCGGACTATATTAGCTAGCTAATATCTCTATTTATTCTGGGCTTAAGCGTATCTTTATTAACTATTAGCTAATGCCTTAAGAGCTTTATTGGTATTGGTTTAGACCTAATATTAGTGTTAAGTGTTTAAGAATCTCTGCTCTATTTACACCTTATCATCCTTCCCCTATTTTTATACCTACTTATATACCTATAAATGGATCTTATTCCCGTTAGCCATCCCTTAAAGGGCCAATAGATACTAATCCTGCTCCTAAGGATAAGGTATAGTAACTTTTAATTTAAGCTCAGACCCCCGGAACTCGGTCGCCTCCTAAACTTAGTCGCCTTACCAAAATCGGCGCCCCTAATTTAAACCTACGTATACCCACCAAATCTAAACACTTTACTATACAATTTTAGGGTCTTATATTTTTACCATTTCTACTGCCTATACCGCCTATTTGACTTTTTTTTTTGCCTCTTAGCTTTAATTTATACCTTTTGCTCTACTATTTCACCCTAAGCACTCTCAATTATATCTATATCAGTACACTCTATATTTAAATCTACTATAACCTATTTTTAGGGGTTTGGCTTTACAATATATTAAGCTATTATTATAAGTTATAAATTTGGCTTATATATGTTCTATTTTGTATAGGGACTTAATTAAATTACTTACTTATGTCTTTTAAAAGTACCTATAAGTGTACACTATATTTTAGGGCTTTAAATTATTTTATACATATCCTATAGGTATTTTATTGTAAAGAAGGTATTAATATTGCTATATTAAGCTTATTTTGTCTTTAGAACTTACTTAAAGCCTTATTTTAGCTTATTATAATTAGAGGTATTTATAAAGGTTTTAAGGGTAAATACTAAAGGCCTTCTACTTAAATTTAATTATTTTAATACTAAGGCAATCCTTATATATCTAATAGTAATATTATATAAAATGGAGCTTTATAATATAGGCTATATTGTTAATGTCGGGACAATATCACGTGTGGTTACGTGGTCACGTGTCGCCGCGGCACTAGCGTAGCGAGGAGCCTTAAGCTCCTCGCCCTTCCTTATTAGAACAATTAAGAATCAACCATCGTATCAACCAGCAAAGACTGTTTGACTACGACTCCGACCTATTCAAATAGGTATCCCTGGTGATACCAACAGTTAATAAAAGTAAGAGCTGATAACTTAATTTTAACGCCTTTTTTAAATTAGTAAAAAGTATAATAGATTTAGTAACTAGAGTATATAAGTTATATAGGGAGTGTAAATAGATAAAATAGATATTCTTCTACCTATATATTTATAACTATACACATATATAGTGACTTATATGCCAATTAAGTAGTAATAATTAGGTATTATTACTAAATAGCTATATTTTAGGTAGGAAAATAGTAGCAAACTATATAAATATTATTTAATTTGCTTTTTAGCTATTTTTAAAAGCCATTTAAATTAATTAGAAACTTTATTATATTAGAACTAAGTAGTTTAAGGCTTTTTTCTATTGAAAATAATAATTGGTTAAATCATATAACTAACGTAATCCGCCCCTAAGCTGGCTATACCCCTAAGCTAGCCACCACAAAACCTCACCAAAAATTAGAAATTTTATACTTTAATATCTTAACAACTACTTAATAATAAATTCTAAAAATTTAGATTTAGACTTTTATATACACTCTACAGCTTCTATTAAAATTGCATAGTAATTAGTTTGGTTGTTTTTAAGATATAGTAATTTAGCTTTGTTTTAGCCCCTAAATTATAATATTTTAAAACCTACTAAAAACCACTAAACTAATTACTATGCAACTTTAATAGAAGCTATAAAGTGTATTTAAAAGTCCAAATCTAAATTTTTAGAATTTATTATTAAGTGGTTGTTAAGATATTAAAGTATGAAGTTTCTAATTTTTGGTGAGGTTTTGAGGTAGCTAGCTTGGGGGTATGGCCAGCTTGAGGGTGGATTACGTTAGTTATAGAGATAATCTCCATAATAAATGCCTATTTATAATTTTATAGTAACTATATAGGGGCTACCTAATTTATCTAGGCTTTAATGATAATTATATTAATATAGACCCTTAATATAATACTACGTTTATCTATATTGTTTTCTCGCTCTAAATATAACTATAAAACTCTTAAATTTAGTCTATAATATATCCTTCCGGCTTATATAATCTCTATTAATCAGCTATATAAGAATTTAATATACAAATTATAATTTAAGAATCTATATACCTCTAATTTATCTAAAGGCTTAATATTATTATTTTAGTATAGAGTTTAAGTAGCTATATCTTATAAACGCGTATATAGGGGAGTAAATCCTTATAAGTTTTATTTAAGGGTCTTATTTATAAGGAACATTTCTTAAGTAGAGATTAATTGCTATTAATATTAGTATACAAATTACCATAGAAACTGCCTATATAATTAATCGCTTAAAATTGAATCTAGAACATTATAAGCCTGTATAACTTCTTAGATAAACAAATATCCTTCATTTTTGCATTTAATAAGAGCTTCTTATACGATATTCTTAATTTGAACTTTATTGAATGAAAAGTGGTGGATTAATTGGGTGTGGAAATTGGTAACTTAATTTTGGTAAGGCGACTGAGTTTGGGAGGCGACCAAGTTCTAGGGGTCCGAGCTTAGGTATTTAGGATTTATTCTTATATATAGTAGTAATTAAGGACCTTAATTAGGTACTTAGGAAGGCCTTAAAAGGCTTTTAAAAAGGGCTTAAAAGCCCTAAAAACAATGTTCCTAATATAGATTAATAAATAGGAATATAATTCTAGCAAAATACCCTATTAATTCTATACTATATATATAAAAAGGCTGAGAACCTGTCCTGCCTTAGGCCGTAGCCCCAATTAATCCTTATAGTTTCTAAAGCCTATCTATTCTATATTCAATTTAACCTATTTCTTACTTTTTATGACCTTTTATGGCCTACCACGAGCTTTGTTTATAGGTTATAATAACACTATAGTATTCGAGCGCTTTCTATAATTTATAAATTATAGACCTTAGTCCTAATATTCTTTTAGAATATCTTCGCAATAATTAAGGTAATCCTCTAGTTCCTATATAGAGTTCTTAGCGGGCTAGCCTAGCCATTTAACTTTATATTAAAGCTTATTCTTAACAGACTTATAGCGTAGTATAGTTTTAACTTTATACCACTTACCCACTACTTTAGGGTGTTTAATTAGGCCTAGACGGAAGTTCTTTTCCAGCGGTAGTCTATACTATAGCTTTAGTAAATTTATATAAAATACTAAATATATACGGGCTACAGATAGGGGTAGCTAGAGACAGTAGGCTAGCTTACTAATTTATTCCTTAACTTAGAAGGGATCTAGGTATCTTATATTAAGCTTTTTTAATAGTTAATATGTCTTAATATTTATTAAATATAATAGGACCTTGTCGCCTACTCTAAAATACTTATTTTAGTATTTACGGTTATACTAAAGTCTCTACTGCTCTTAGGCATCTTATAGGCTCTACTTTACATACTTCTATTACTCCTCCTATTTCTAAATGTATCCTTATACTCTTTAGTAGATATCCTTAAACTTTCTAGTAAAATCCTATAATTAATTATATGGCCTTAGCTAGTAATTTCTAGGTACAGTATTAAACCTAAATAGTTAGACGCTGTAGGCAATCTAAATTAGTATATACTTATATAATGCGTATTACTTTAAATTATAAGCATACTCCGCGTACGGAAGTAGCTTATACCAGTTATCTTACTAGTAGTTTAAATATATTTACAGGTAAGACTCCAGTTCCTAGTTCTGGCGTTTTATTTACCTATCTATTTATAAATAAAAAGCTATACTATAATAGCGGTCTATCTTTAAATAAAATTATAAATCTAACTAATACTAGCTTATAAAGACGCTGCCTCTATTAGTAATAATAGAGTACGGCCAATCTACTTTAAAAAAACATTTCTCTTTAATTAGGCCGGTAAGCGCTTATATATTAATTGTCTTATTAACAGGAAGGTATTAAACGTACTTTAAAACCCTATTAATAAGTACCAGGACTAAATTGTATATTTATCCTTACTTATTCTTTAATAGCGGAAGATCTGTAATAAAATCTATAGCGTAATATTGCTATAGTTTGCTAGCGGGAGGAACCAATTTAAGTAAACCCTATAGCTTATGCCTTCAGATTTTATATACTTAACACTTCTTATAGTGGCTGATGTACTCCTTTGCTTCCTACTTAAGCTTTAGCCAATAGTATTTATGTTAAAGTAATTCCACTATTTTAGCTTAACTATAATAGCCGCCTAAAGAATTATTATAATTCTTTATAAGAATTTTCTGTTATAGATTTGCTTCTTATAGCACCTAAACCTTATTATTTTTACGCAGTAGGCCTATTAGGTCCAGTTCCTAATTTTAGCGCCTTATAGCTTTCTTTCCGTTATATTTCTAGTCTACTTCCGCATTAAAGATGGCATAAAAGGCGTCCCTTTGTTACACCTTACGGATAAGATCTATTAACCTTTTAGATAGTTTCTAGGTAAAAGCTATTTTGCCTTATACTGCTCTAAGTATAAGACTAGATAGTACCATAGACCTTATAACTTCTTAGTACGTATGCGTTAGAAAGGCTGCTATAAGGTTAAAGTCCTTTAGTCTTTATAGGGCTCTAAGTTCTAATTACTTTTTAGCTTTACTATTAGTTTAAGGGAATAACTTAGCAATTAGTATATTACTAGGTTCCGAAGTTATATTAGGGACGTTCTATTCAGGTATATTTAGACCCTTATTAGCTATAAACTAAATACTAGCTAAAATATTAGTAGAAGCTAATAGGGTTTATACCGCCTAAGACTTAGTATATAGAGCTGTGGGTGCTTAAGTATCCTATACCTAGAGCTTGTTCTATAATATGGGGGATAAGATATCTATTATCTGTTTTCCTTCTCCCATTTTAAAGCCTTTAGTATAGTTTAGCCGTTATAACAGTTCATTAATAGAGTTATTTTCCTCTAGCTTATGTTTAATCTTAAAGTTAAATTGCATAAGCTCCTTTACCTATCTGGCTTATTAAGGTATAAGCTCCTTTATAGTTATAAAGTAGTATAGATTATAATAATCTAAGAGTATACAAGTGGTATGGCTTGTGTACTTAAGGTAGTGTCGCCACTGTTTAAAGCAGTTCCTTATTATGGGTATAATACCTAACTTTAGGTCCCTGGAATTTTCTGCTATAGAATGTTACCGGTCTTTAGTAGAGCTAGGTAGCGTCTGGATACCTATTAGGTTATAGTAGGATATTAGTAAGGGCAAAATTTAATATATTAGTAACTATTATTAGTAGCTAATCTAGGTTAAAATGCCGTAATAGTAGAGCTTCTGTAAACTTTATATATAGTTCTTAAAAGGCTTCCTATACCTTTCTGGGCCATATCTATAGTTTATACTATTTAGTTAGTCCCTTTTTAGTTTTTTTCCTTTCTACCTTTAAGCCTTTTACTCCCTACGCTGGGTCCTAGGAAGCTTTAGTAATATAATTAAATAGGTATTAGGTAACGTCTAAGTAGTTATAGATAAAGCGCCTATAGAAATTAGTAAAGCCTAGAAATATTTAAATATCCTAGTAGCTCTCTAGCTCTAGCTACTTTTAGATTATCTATATCTATACTAGGTCTATAACTATACCTATAGGCATTATAATATAACCCAGAAACTTAACCTGCTTAGGGTTAAAGATATATTTTAACGCCTTGGTATAAAGACCTTAATTATCTAAACATTCCAGTACTTCGCGAATATATTACTTATACTAATCCTTATCTTCTAAATAGATTAAAATATTATCTAAATAGATAATGTATATGCGGTTAACTAGTCCCCCTAAGGCTCTATAAATATATAATTAAAATATTATAGGCGTATTGGCTAGCCTAAAAGGCATTACTAGATACTTAAAGTGGCCGTATTAGGTTTTAAAAGTGGTCTTTTACTTATCCCCTTCTTTAATATAGAACCTATAATAGGCGTCTTATAAATCTAGCTTTATAAAAATCTTGGCCCTAAATAGTTAATTTAGTATTTTACTAACTAGTAGTAATAGGTAACGGTTCTTAATTATAATCTTATTAAGACCGCAATAGTCTATATATAGCCTTATAGTTCTATTTAGTTTTAGAATAAAGAGGATTAGCACGCCTACCGGCGACTTACTAGGCCGTATTTATCCCTTTTTTAACAAGCTATTAAGGTACTCCTATAGGATCTTAAGCTCTTTATAAGAGAGGTTATAGATAAAAAGGTTTGGTGGTTATTTGCCTTCTTCTAAATTAATTATATAATTATATTCTAAGTTCCGCTAAAGGACTTTAGCTTACCTACCTAAAAATACCCTTAGTAAGTCCCTTAGGCCTACTAGAATATTTAATGAATTAGGGTCGCGTTTATCCTCTATATTATTATTAGGTAAGTCCTAGAGCTCCCTTAAAACGCTTATAGGCAGCGTCGTGCGCTATAGTGGCTATTTATATATAGTTATTACTATATATTAAATAGTTTTATACAGTAGCTAGTAGAGGGTAAGGAACTCTTTAATATAGCGTTTAAAGTATTATAGTATACTCTCTGCGTATTGCTTAAGCTAAAGTAACCTATAGTGGTAGAAGTATCTTATAAGATCTTTAAGATCGCCGCCTCCCTATAGTATCTCTATAACCTATCCAGCAATTCCCTATAAGTTATCCGTTATAAAAGGGTTATTGCCTATATTAGGCTTTATACCTATCTTGCTATAAAATAGGGGTTAGATCCGATACTCCTTTAGGTATAAAGCGTATACTATTTCTCCTAGAGCTATATCTTTTAGGATGTCTTTTAAGCTTATTAGTAAAATACGCCCTTCTAATTCTTTATCGTTCTACTATTTAAAGGCTTCTATTTTAAAGCGTATCTTAAAATCTACTTCCGCAAGCCAAGGGTATCTAAAAATAAGGTTATAGCCTATAAAGTTAGCCGCCTAAAAGGGTTGCGAGCTAACCACCTTAGTACAGTTATATATATTGGCTACTAATACTATAAGCTTATAGGCGCTGTATAGTTTAATCCAATACTTATTTAGAAACCCTATAATAGGTTTCCGCTACCTTAGCAATGGAATAAGCTTATACTCATTTACCAAATTATATTATATAAGATTGATTTCGGCGCCGCTATTATATAGTACTTAGAACTAACATACCTCGCCTATAGGGAGTACTATTTTTAGCTTAATAGTAATATAGAGAGTTTCTTCTTCCGTATCTTGCCCTAGTTATAGCCGGAAGAGGTCCGCGACTAGGGATTTTCTTTTTTTAGATTATTAGTGCGGTTATTACCCTGCTTATTTTTCTAATTAGGTTTACCTTTAGAGAAGTTTTCTCTTAACTTTTTAGAGTATTTCTATAAGGGTGCCAGATGGATATTAAGTTGGCCCTAGGAGTCTTTCCTATTACTTAAGGTCCCTAACTTTAACTATTCTAGATTTCTCTTTAAGAACGGCTTCTTTAGAGCTTAGGTCTGCCCTACGTTACTACTAAAGTGCCTACACTTTTAGTTACCTTCTAGCTTTTTACTAGAAGAGGTGTAATTCCTTACTATATTCTTAGCGTTTAGAACCACTTATTTAAAATCTGTATATATAGTAATCCGTAATAGGGCTCCCACGCAATTTATTTTGTTATAAATTACTAGCTTAATTCTAGCCCAGATAAATCCAATCTTCTCCTTTTTATAGATACTATCGTCCTCGTTTTTAAAGGGCTTTAAATCTATTAATTAAGTATAAGTTTCCATAAAGTTTATAAACTGGCGGAAATTGTAGCGGTTAAGCTGTATCCTATTCTAAAATAGTTCTACATTATTATATTATACGATATACGGATTTTAAGTCTATTTCTTTATGAAGGTTTACAGCTGCGACTATATAGTAATTTGCTCTTTATTAAACTAATTAAGTGCAATCTAGTTTAGGGATCAATCTTTAATCTTATTAATAATCTATTAAGTACACTCTTTAGTATCGTCTTATATTATTAGCATTTTAAAAAAGTTATCTACTTTACAAACCTAGTCGTCCAACTATTAGGTATTAGGTCTATAGCGGGGTTCTAAATTACTAAAGGCCTTAGCCAGTTAGTCTATATTCTTTTTCCATTCGCTATATAAATACCTCTCTAAGTCTTCCATACCTTTTTAGGTAGGTACTAGGTAGCCCCTAAAAGGCCCTTAGCCTTAGCTAGGTTATAAAAGATTTTATCTAGCCTAGATTAAGCTCTACTAGATCTAAACCTACCCTTAGAGGTTTCTAATATATTTATTAGTGGCTTCTTCTTATATAGCTTCTAAGAGCCTTACAGCAGCTTCCTAATATCCTCCTTAGAGAAAATTAGTATAGGGCTTTTAACTTTCCAACCTTAGGCCTAGGGAAGCTCTAGCTATAGAGGTAGTATTAATACTAGTAGCTAATACGGGTTTCTCTATAAGGCTTAAGTCTTAAGTTAGTAGTTAGTTAGATTACCTAAAGGGGTAGGCCCGCTTAGCTTATAAGTAGTTTATACATCACCACTATACTAATTATAGGCCGGTGGTCTTTCAGGAGGGTTCCAGTTAGGTCCCTAATTAGGCGCGTTAGTATATTTCTCTGGTATTTCTAATTTAGGGGAAGATCTTAGGGTTGCCTTTAGCGCTTAATCTTCTAATTAGCCTAAGTAGGGCTAGAAGGGTTCTAGTTGCTTTCTAGTAATATTATAACCGTTATAAAGGGTATCTACGTTTTTCTTAGCGTTGCTAGTAACTATAGGTATACGAGAGTCTTTAAGCTCTTAGTGCATTTAGGTGTTAGGGCTTATTCAGCCGTCTTGCCCAGAGGTTTATATTATTATAATCTCTCACTATTAGAGGGACCTTTCTACCTTAGCGTAACGGCTTTCCATAAGGTGTTCGTGGAGTTTCCGTTTAGGTTGTTATAAGATTTTAAGGAAGGACGGTGGATGTAAACAAAAGATATAAATAAACAATCTAGTTCTTAAAGCCAGCTACCCTTCTAAATGGAGTAGGAAGGATTTAAATATAAGGGGACTTTATAGACAGGGGGCTATAAGGCACGATTGTAGAATAGGATAGATTGGTAAGAGAGACGAATTCTTAAGGAGGTAAGGCCTCTAGGATTATGGAGACTATATACTATAGGTATGTGCCTCTAGTACGTAACCGATGGACGTTTAAGGGGTGTCCTAGGGTTATCCTAAGGGCAACCCAAGGTGACCGCAATAATATCCCTTACACGAGCTTAATACGCTTTTAATTGCACTTTAAAAAAGTAAGGCTCTTGTCCATAATTAAGAACTATATATATTTATCAGCTAAATTATTATTAGATTTATAAGGAACCTTTCTATATTATAGCTTAACTAGTTCCTTATCTTCCTTATTTACTTACTTATTAATATATTTATTAAATAGAGTCTCTATATACTACTTGGCGTATTTCTACTATTAGAGTTATTATTTCCACTTATCGCGAAAGTAGGCGCATTTAAGAGATGGATAAAGAATTACTATAGTAAAATAGTAAGGGCTCTCGGCCTTTATTTTATTAAAATATTTATTAATTGCCTTATAAAGAAACAATATACGGCAGAGTATAAAGTAGGTTAAATTCTACTAAATACCTCCGTCCTTAATAAGCAGAAGCTCTACTTAATTAAAAATATTGTCCTTAATATATGCTTTAGCCTAATTTTTAGCAAAGCCCTTATAGCGTCCTATTAATCGCATAATATATTTAATAATATTATAGATCTTGCCTATAAAGCCTTTCTCCTATATAAGGTTAAATTTAGCTTAATTGCTTATATTAATTAGTAAGCATTTAAGCTTATTTACGCCTTTACTATATAGAAAAGCCTTAATAATAAGGTTAATAATATAGCTAACGCACCAAAGCCGTTCCTCTTTAGGCATTAAGAGGCTTTATAAGAGGTAACTATAGAGCATATTATTATTACTAGCGTTATTAGTTATTAAGGAGCTGAGCTTATAATTAATTTAATACTTTTAAATTACTATTACTAAAGCCGTTACTATATTCTTAGTAGTATATAATCCTCGCAGTTATAAAAGGCCTAAAAGTACTAATTAAAGCCTACTGTCTTTATTAATAAAATAAGCTACTATATTAAGTAGCAACATTCCATTTATAGATGTCCAGATATTATAGCTAAGGTTAATTTTACTAAGTGCGGTAAGGAGGATGTCTTTAATACTAACGCGTTACTATTTAAATGCGGCCTTAATCTAATTGCTTAAAAATATAGGCGCCTTTAAGAGACACTCTTAGATCTAAGGATAGTTAAATATTAGTAGAGCGCGTATATAAGGACTTATAGCTTAACGGAAGGTAATATCCTATAGAATTATCTAATTAATATAGGCTTAAGTATAGCTAGCTACCTAAAACGGCTAGTATTTATAGCTAGTAGCTAGAGTAAAAGCTTAATTAGCTAGCAGTTATATACTACTACTATAGCTTTTTAAATTAATAATAAGGCTATACTTTAATTTTAAATGGCCGCTAATATAGTTATTGCCGTTTATTATAAGCAAAGCACCTAGTCTTTAAGCTAGATGGCAGAGCTTATATAGCTAAAGCCTCTTTTTACCTAAAGGACTATCCTAAAAAATATCTGCTTTATACTTCTATATTGGTAATATAGAGGCATTACTTAATAGTAACCACTTATTAATAACTTGGTATCTATATTTACTAGTAAGCTTACTATATAATATTAAGTAGGGATTATCCCAATTAATAGGAAAGATATAGCTATAGTTCTAATTAGCTAGAGGAGGCTCTTATAATATAGAATTATCTTAATCGCCTAACTTAGTATTATTGTCGGTTAGAAGAGGGGAAGAAGCCGTTAATTTATAAGGTCTACGCGGTACTAAAGGACGCGTAGATAAAGTTAATAAGGAAGAGGTAGAGAAAGAAGTAGAGGAAGAAGTAGAGGAAGAAGCTCTACTACTTTACTAGGGCGTAAAATATAATATTCTTTGCATAGTGTATAGGTAATAAAAAAGCTTGTTTTAATATTAGGGAATAGGTTTATACGCGTAGTAGAGATATTAGGAAAAATGCTTATTTACTATAGCTAAGCGAGAGATTCCTAAGGGTTACTACCCTTTGCGAAAGTATTGCGAAAATCAAATTAAGCGAGCCCCGCACACACAGCATTGAATTTAGGTGATCTCACCATATAAATCGTATGACTACCACGCATACTACGCTCGCCGTTCTTTAATTACTTACGAAGCTTAAGTATTACATTGTATCGCTTATATAGCTCGATTTTCTGGTGTTGTAGGCGTAATGGTAAACCGCGATAGCCTTCGGAAACGAGCTGCCAGTCAATCTACAGAGTCTCCTCAAGTAACCAAGCGCAATACTACTGCCCCCTTGCATGTAGGCCTTCGTACTATCCTAGCTCGTTGCCCACTCCAACCGCTTAGTTCTGGCGAGGAGGACGAGGATAAGGACGAGGATGAGGAAGAGGAAGAGGAGGGGGAGGCCTAAGAGTTAGATAAGGATTTAGATTAGGGCGAAGACAATAAAGATGAAGACGACGCAGGCCTAGTCAATCTAGATATTTACTAGCCACCTCAAGAGCCGCCAGATAAGGAAGTAGGCTTTAGGACAGCAAGTGGGCGTGTTATTTAACTAAGTCAAGGAGCTACTGAAGCTCTTAAAGCTATTAAAATTGTATAAATTGCTAGAGCTACCAAGGCGTCTAAGTTAACTCGGCGTACTAAGAAGCCTACTAGGGGTTTAAACCAGAAGAGTTTAAATCCAAAGTTGACCTCTAAGAAGAAGCCTACCAAATTAGTAAAGACTTTAAAGGCTTTAAAGCCTCTGCTAAGACAAAAGGATACACCTAAGAAAGCTGTCACGATAGGTTTAAGCTCGCCAGCTCCCTCGGAGCCTAAGGTAGTATTTTAATACTATATAGCAATCTGGAAAGCTTGGGTAGGAGAGGAAGATCTTGCTTCTACTTCTACGCAGCGTATAGTTGGTGGAGAGTTTCTTAATAAGATTGGTTCCTGGATTGATGAGGTTAAAGCCAATATAGCAGGCAGATCCTTTAAGGATAAGTATTCTATTAGGGCGACAGCTTCCTACAATTGTATTATGGCTCGTGATATGGTACTATAAGACATTTACTCTACCAGACACGTCTACGACCTTTATAAGATTATCAGAACGTGGCATGCAGAGGGCAGGAAAGGGCTATGTATAGAGGTAGTAGTTACATTAACTGAGAAGCCTATACCGGAAACTATATTAACATACGCCTCTCCCTATGCCCTTGGTGTTGAGGCGCTCTAGAGAGCCTTGCTAGCAAGTACACTTTTATTAAATATTCTTAAGGCTGGAGCTACATCCAGTACACCTAAAAAGAAGGGTAGATTAAGCGCTACTGTTACCTAGCGCCTTTCTCTACCCAATAATATTTTATTAGAAGTTCTTACAGGAAACCTAGCTCCCTTAGTAGCCTTCTGGTGGCCCTGCTAATTAAAGATCTGTTTAAATAATAGAGGCACCTGTTAGGTAAATAGGAATATAGAGCTGCCCCGTTTCTATTACCTAGTTGACCACTTTACATTAAAGGCCTGGGGCAAGCAGATTAAGGATGGTAAAGCTTCTAAAGAGGAGCCTCCTGCGCCGCTTACCGTATGCCTTTTAGCCAAGAATGGGGCCACGGGAGGCAGCGGTAGTGGTGGTGGTAGAGGGGGGGGGGTGGCGGGCGTATGGGCTAGGGGGCTATTTTTAAGCAGGAGCTGACGATTTTAGCTACTATTCTCCCTACGGTTAACCTAACTACCCCCCCTAAGGGCCACTACCTACCTACTATATGACTACCGGAGTGCAACAGAATCCATACCAGGCACCTATATAAGCACCTTAGCAGCCTCCGGTAACTCCGACGCCGGTAGCTACTATATAGGTAACGCCGGCGGTGCCGCTAACTAGCCCTATTAATAGCGACTTAGATTCTGAGGAGAGGCTTTATGAATTCTTTAATTAGGTGAAAAGGCAACCTAGCTGGGCAACTCTAAAGCTTATAATAGAGCTTAAGACTATTCTTAATACACTTATTAATAACTTCTATGACTTAGAGGCGCTCCGCTTAAGAATATCTGAGCAGGTATAGGTAGATAAGTTAGGCCTTGCAGTAGGCCTCCTACCTTAATTAAGGCGTAAGCTTAAGACCTTTTAAGCAAACTAAAAGGGATAGTAAGTTTTTAATTTCTATAAGGGCACCGCCTAAATCTAAAAGATTATACTCCTAACTAGTTATCTACTAGGTAGCTAGCCTATTAAAAGTATCCTTAAGCTAAACAATGGATTCCTATATACTATACTCTAAATTGCAGGAATGTACCAAAGCTCTTGTAGTCCTGAATTAAGTGAACGTTCAGTTAAATCCATGCCTTTAAGTTGTAAAAGGAAAGCTTAATTAGGTTAAACTCTAGGCAGTATAGAGGAAGATACTCAATAGAGATATTGGCAGCAGTATAGAGCTCCATAAATTCCTATACCTGGTTAGATTATATAGTTATAATATATATATAATTACTCTCTTACCTAACTTTTATGTATTAAGGCGTTATTTAATACTAAGACTGTATAACTAGGTATATATTGTGGTAGAATAGAAGACTTAATCTAGGCGTTAAATATTTTGGAAGTAATTAAGCCCTGCTATATAAGAGTCCTAGGGAGAAAGCCGTTAAGTGAATATATAGGTAGAATACTCCACCGTTCTAAGCGCTTAATTGATACTATATTAATCGCAGGAAGGTTTATAGGACTCTAACCAAACTTCCTATAACTAGTCCTCTTATTGGCGCCTGACTCGTTGATAAATATAAGGCAATTAGGGTCCTATGTGCATTAGCGTCCCTTCTAGGCAGCACAAAGATCCTTAGATCGCTCCTGTGCTCTATACTATACAACCTTCCTACTCTACCTATTACGCTTAAGAGTCCTCTATATTGACGATATTGATACCGCAATATTACAATCGTCCTATAGGAACCAGGCCATCTTATTAAGGTAGGCAGTAGGGCGATCTTCTAGGTAGGCAAGAAGCGCCTATATACGAGATTAGTACACCTAACACTATGATGTTATATGTCATAAACTTGCTCATGTTCCGCCTGTATATTACTTAGTCGCCCAATCTTAAGATTTAGGGGGGGGTATGGCTCTCCATAGAGGTCCAAGTTAAGCTGGATACGGTATATAGTCGAAAGGTGTAACTTTGTAGCTGCCGCG